>Ga0256404_1001460_pt1 | contig 56850 bp, 45 predicted proteins | sample RumenRJG_01DNA_FD_185990 | JGI IMG/M metagenome (GOLD analysis project Ga0256404, IMG submission 185990) | Bovine rumen microbial communities from Lethbridge, Alberta, Canada - RJG_01 | ecosystem: Host-associated > Mammals > Digestive system > Stomach > Rumen | place: Canada: Alberta | collected... | reverse complement strand
CGTCGGAGACGGCCGGATTGACCTGGGAGAACGTGCGGGACGCCGTGATGGCCTTGCCGCTCGTCGCCGTGCCGGTCACGACCTTCAGCACGAGCTTCGTGTTCTGCGTTTCCTTCTTTGCTGCCATGGGAATGCACCTCCTTCCTGTCTTGGGCTTCATCAAGAGATATGCCGACGGCGTATCATTTGAATCACGTTCGGCAGTTTTTGATGAACGGAGGGATTCTATGCAAGGACGTTCACAAACGGAAGAGCGTGCGCTGATTGCAGGCGCGCAGGCAGGAGATCAGGAGGCGATGGAGCGGATCGTCACGCAATACTGGCCGCTCGTCATCGCGGCGGGACATCAGCGTTATGTGCGCTCGATCGCGGAGGACGCGACAGGAGCGGCGGGCGAGGAGCTTGTGCGCGCGGTGCTCGCGTTCGATCTCTCGCGCGGCGTGCCGTTCGCGGCGTTCGCGAAGGTGCGCGTGTATGGCGCGGTGTCGCATCTTTTTCGCAAGACAGCAAACGTCTGGGAGCACGAGGGCGCGCCGTGCGAGCTTGATGCACTCGAGCGCATCGCCGGAGAGGAAACGCTCGATGCCAGCGAAGCGCGGATGGTTCTTGCGCCGCTCCTTTCGATGCTTTCGGCGGGCGAACGGCGTGTATTGTCGCTCCTTTATGAACGCGGCCTCACGACGTACGAAGCAGCGGATGTGCTCGGCGTGTCGCAGTCGAAGGTCATGCGTGTGAAACGCGGAGCAATTCGACGGATGCGAGAGACACAGACACGCTGAAGAAAAAGCTCGGTTCGCCGTGCAGAAGATCAATGTGCTCGAATCCGCGAACGGCGGCAACGCCACACAGGAATCCATGCGCCTCCGCGACGCGCTCAAAAGCCTTGACGTCGCGATCGTCTTCGAGATGTACCCGCAGGAAGCGACCGAGGCCGTCCTCCCGCTCATCCAAGAAGCACAGCAGCGCGCCGCACGCCCGCAGAAGCGCACGAAACCAACGAAACGCACCGAGACGAACGCCACGCCGCTCCAGCTCCAGCAAGGCCAGAACCTCGTCACCATCGCACGTCAGAACCACGTCAAACTCCCGAAAGGCATGGTCGGCGCGCTCATGCGCGGCTACGGCATCGACAGCGCGACGAAAGAGCTTGAAAAGCACGGCATCGCCGTCCCCCAGCTAACGAAAGGAGAAGCAAATGAGAATCCGCATCACGCGCCCGCACCCGCGCAAAGTCAGCACATCACAGATCAAGTACAAAACGCCGAACCTCAACCGCGCAAAGAGCCAGAACGCCCTCAAGAAGCTCAAGACCGGCAGGAAGTAACAGAAGGCCGCAAGGAAGCCGCCGAGCGTCCGCAGGAAAGCGAAGAACGCGGGGGTAGGGGGAACTCTGCCCAGCCGCAGGAGGCAAGCGGCGTGCCGTCACAGGAAGCACCCGAGAAGGTCGAAGACGCCGCCACGAACGCCGAGGCCATGCGTTGGATTGACGCGCATCCGTTCCATTACGACAACGAGAAGACGGTCGAAGAGAACGCAGCCATCGCGCAGCAGCTCGCGAAAGACTTCCTCGCGAAGTTCGGCGAGACGACGCAGATCAACACGCCCGCGCGCATCGCGCTCCGCCGTAGCATCATCGAAGAACTCTACGGTGATGGCGCGAAGAAGAAGGAACGCCAAGCGTTCATCGTCATGGGGCTTCCTGCCTCCGGCAAATCGTCGGCCGTGGCAGAACCGCTCGCGAAAGAGCACGGCGCTCTCATCATCGACAGCGACGAAGCAAAGGCGAAACTCCCCGAATTTGCAGACGGCCTGCTCGCATCTGCCGTGCACGAAGAAAGTTCCGACATCGCAGGACTCGTCATGGATCGAGCGCTTGCACAGGGGGATAACGTTGTCCTGCCCGTCGTCGGTAAGACCCTTTCCAGCCTTGAAAAGAAAATCGCTGACTTGAAAGCCAAAGGCTACCGCGTGAATCTTTACTACGTTGACCTGCCCGTAGAAAAGGCCATCGAGCGCGGAAAAGGGCGCTTCCAGCACACCGGCCGCCTCGTTCCTCTCGACTATATCCGGAAAGTCGGGTTGAAACCGAAGGAAAACTTTGATAAAATAAAGACAGGAAAAGCGAGAGAGGAGGTCGATCACTATGAAGCCTGGAGCAACGACGTGGTTCGAGGACAAAGACCTCGACTTCTCGAAACGGGACCCGAGGGACTACACGCCGAAGACGAATTGGTTGGACGAGGACAGCGGAACGTACACGCGTCAGGAACGGTCGAAGAAACTCTGGGCGCGGTGGAAAGCGCAGGGACTCGTCCCAAAGAATCTCGCGACCGCGTAAAACCGAACAACGAAAGCCGTTCTGCCGAGCAGGGCGGCTTTTCTCGTGCAACGAAACCCGCCCCCGGCCGCGTCGGCAAGACCGTGACCGTCGAGACGGACAGCGGCACGAAGATTGAAGCGCGCTATCGCCTCGTGCCGCAGTCCGCGCTCATCACGTCGAACCTCTACGCCGACGGCACGATCGTAGAGAATCCCGCCTATCCGCAGGACGTGCAGCCGCGTGACCGCACGGGGCGCAAGGAACTGCGCGCGCAGACGGACAAGATCGCCACGCAGATGCAGCCGGAAAAACTCGGCGCGTCCGTGAACCTGAACCAGGGCGCGCCGATCATCCGCAGCGATGGCGTCGTGCTGAACGGCAACGGCCGCACCATGGGCATCACGCACGCCTACGAGCTGCGCAATGATTCCAGCACGAGCTACACGCAGTATCTCATTGAGCACGCGGAAGAATTCGGTTTCACGAAACAGCAAGTGCGCGACATGGCGACATCGACGAATCGCGACGACAAACCCATCCTCGTGCGCGAAGTCGGCGAGCTTGACAAAGCGACTTTGGACGAAGTCATCAACAGCACGACCGGCGGCGCGAGCATGGGCGCGGCCGAGCTCGCCGCCTCCGACGCGGCGCGCATCACGTCGAAAGACTTTGCCGACTATGACCCCGAATCCGACGGCGACATCACGAAAGCGAGCAACGACAACTTTGTCGCGAAGCTCCTCCGGCGCCTCGTCCCCGAAAGCGGCATGAACCGCTACGTGGACAAGAACGGCAGCATCAACCAGGACGGCTACCAGCGCGTGAAGCGCGCCATGTTCTCCGCCGCCTACCAAGACGCCGACCTCATCGCGAAAATGGCCGAGTCCATGGACGACGCCATCAAGAACGTCTCAAACGGCCTTCAGGCCGCCGCGGCGAACGTCGCGCGCCTGAATCTCCGCATGAAGGAAGGCGACGCGCACGAATACCCGCTCGCGCAGACCATCGCGGCCGCCGTCAAGAAATACAACGCCATCAAAGAAGGAAAGGCCGAAGCGAACGTTGAAGCCTATGCCACGGAAAATGAAAACGCCATGTTCGAGCGCGACCCTGACGAAGTGGTGGCCCTCGTGCAAGTGCTCGACGAATATCGTCGCAGCGGCAAGAAGCTCGGCCAGTTCTTCAACAACCTGGCGCGCATCATCGATCAGATGGGCAGCCCGAAAGAAGACGCGACCGCGTTCGACTTTGGCGAGGCCAGCAAGCGCATGGAGCTTCCCGAAGTCATTCACATGGCGAAAGAGGAGGTAGAAAACGATGGAGGATTCTCATTATTTGGACCGTCCGAAAATCAAGAAAGCACTCTCGGAAATGACGCCGATGCAGCGGCAGATCGTGGTGGGCGCAGCGAAGGGACTGACACCGACGGAACGCGAGAAGTATCTGAATCTCGTGGAGCACGGGTATCGTCCGACGCCGTACCACGAACCGAAAGCGTAAACGAAGCATCGAAAGAAACCGCCGAAGAACCAGCGGAGACACAGGATACCTCCATTTTCGGCAACATCGAAGACGCAGACCGTGAACTCTTTGAAGAACTCGGCATCAACCCTGACGAAGAAGAAACGTTCACCGCGCCTGCTGGCATCACGAATACCGCAGAGGAACGCGCGCGACTCGAAAAGGAACTTGCAGCCGAGCTGAACAAGATCAGCGCGAACCCCATCTTCAATCCGAAAATCTACGAGCTTGGCGTCCGCCTTGCTATGACGTATGTCAAAGACGGCATCAACACGGCAAAGAAACTCATCGCCACGCTCAACGAGAAGTTTGGCGACAGCATTGGCCCGTGGGCGCCTGCCATCGTGGAGACCGTCCGCACGTGGCCGCAGGGGGTAGACTTCGACGCGAAGAAAGTCCGTGCCCTCTCGAAAGCCGTCGGCGCACGCTACGAGCGCGGTATCAATACACGCGACGCCATGCACGACGCCATGAAGAAAGCTTTCAAAGGACAGTATGACGCCTATGCACCGATGATTGATGCGGCGTATAATGGCATTGAGAAATTCTTTACGACGAAGGAAAAGGAGGAGACCGCAAATGCTCATGACAGCACCAGCGGGCTGGCTGAACGAGCTGGCACAAGGGGACATCAAGACGATGTGGGGAGAACTGATGAAAGCGGAGAACCCCGCACAGGAAGCAAGCGAGAAGGTGTACGAGAGGTTGGAACCGAAAGTCGGCCATTCGGCAGCATTCGCGTTCGAGACGGTAGCGCCGCTCCTCGCGGAGAGATTGGCGATCGCGGAGTACAAGCAGGTGAACCCGTCGATTCGTCCGGTCGCGCCGGAAATTCTGAACTACCAGGAGGCGTTAAGTCTAGCCTCGATGGAAGTTCCGAGCTTGACCGCGCAGGACAAGAAAACCCTGCTCCATCTGCTCAAGAACGACACCTCGATGCAGCCACTGAAAAAGTAACAGCGGCAAACGAGAAGACTAAAAAACCGCATACCGCACAGGTAAAGACGGCCGACCTTGCACAAATCAAGGACGACTGCCCGAGCCTCCAAGACGCGCAAGCCGAAGACGTCGTTTTCGGCGAAACGCGTCTTTTTGATAAGGGCGGCACGGGCGTCATGTTCACGAACGGCACCGGCACGGGCAAGACGTTCACCGGCATGGGGCTCGTGAAGCGCATGATTCTGCGCGGGAAGAAGAACATCCTCATCGTCTCTCCGACGGGCGAAATCAACAAGTCGTGGGTCGAGACGGCAAAGAAGTATTTTGGCGTGGACATCCACGTGCTGAAGGATACGAACGACGCAGGCAAGGACGGCGAAGTCTGCGTCACGACGTACGCGAACTTCCAGCAGAACGACGCGCTTGTGCATGACCGCGACTGGGATGCCGTCATCGCCGACGAATCGCACAACATCATGAACAACGCGAACGGCGAAGACACTGGTATTCTCAAAATGCTGCGCGCCGTCACGATGCACGCGCGCGGCCTCAAAGACCGTCTGGAGCTCAAGTATCGCACGAAGCAAATGGAAAACCTCCAGAAGCAGATGGCCGACCTCACGAAGCAGATCAAAGCGGCGAAGAAGGGGAAGAATCTCAACGTCAAGCAGCTCGAAGAAGCCTACCGCGACGCCGAAGCGAAATACTACACGGAGTTGGGTAAAATTCGTGAAGCCCACAAAGACGTGATGGAGAAGTGGGAAGCACTGCCCAAAGAGCAAAAGCCGAAAGTCATCTTCCTCTCCGCGACGCCGTTTGCCTACGACAAAGATGTAGACTACGCCGAAGGTTATCTCTTCGACTACCCGCCGGATGGCGACGGCTACAACAGCGGCAGCGGGCGCGACAAATTCATGATGCAGCACTTCGGCTATCGGATGCGCTACAACAAGCTCACGCGCCCCGATGGCAAAGTGGACAACCGCGCCATGGAAGTGCAATTCCATGATACGCTCGTGAACGAAGGCGTTTTGCACGGCCGCCAGCTCGAAGTCGATGCCGATTATGACAGAGGTTTCCTGCTCGTCGACCAGGGCATCGGCGCGAAAATCGACGAAGGTTTCCATATTCTCTGGGATGACAAGCGCTTCCGCGAGCTCGGCGAGTTCCTGCGCAAGCAGTTCGACCGCCGTACGCAGCGCTACCTTTTGGAATCCATCAAGGCGAAATCCGCCGTCAAGCTCGCGAAGCAGTACGAGAAGATGGGGCGCAAAGTCGTCATTTTCCATCAGGCCATGGTGGAGCATGACAACATCCACCCATTTAACCTCGACACGTCGAAACTCTCCGGCGACGCCGAGACGACGCAGAAAATCCGCGAGCAGTACGAAGCATTTGCGGCCGAACATCCCGACCTCGTGCACCTCAACATCGGCGACGAGCCCTCGCCCATGGAGACGTTCCGCGACGGATTCGGGGACGACGCGCTCTACATCGACGGCAGCGCCGAGCACAAGAAAGGCCGCAAGAACGCCGTGAAACAGTTCAACGACGACACGAGCGGCAAGAACATCATCATCGTCCAGCAGGACGCGGGCAACGCGGGCATCTCGCTCCACGACCTCACGGGCAAGCACCCGCGCGTCCTCCTGAACATCGCGCTTCCCGAACGCCCGTCGTACGCCATGCAGATCGAGGGACGCATCTACCGCGTCGGCAACGCGTCGAATGCCGTCTTCCGCTACCTCGCGACGGGGACAGACCTTGAAAAGAGCCTGTTCGCCTCCACCATCGGCGGGCGCGCCGAGACCGTCGAAAACCTCGCGCTCGGCGCGAAAGCGCGCGGCCTGCGCGACAGCTTCACGACGCTCTATCAAGAAGTGCTCAATGGCGACTGGAAGCGCCGTCTGCCCGGCCACAAGGAAGAAGGAACGGGCGGCAAAGATATGGACAGGTCGATCGGAGGCGACCTCTCCGACTACGAGCGCGCGAAATCCTTTTACTTCGGCCGCGGCAAGAAGACCGCCAAGAACAAAGCCGCCGAAGGCACGGACTACTTCGCCACGCCGGAGCCCATCGGCCTCAAAATGGTCGAATGGCTCGGGCAGAAAATCGGCGACCGCTTCCTGGAGCCGAGCGCTGGTCACGGCGCCATCTCGCGCTGGAGCAGCCCGAATGCGCAGAACACCATCGTCGAACCGTCCGGCAAGCTCGCGCCCGAAGCGCAGCTCGTCACGCCCGACGCGAAAGTCGTGCGCGGCCGCTTCGAAGACCTCGATCTCCACAACAAATACGACGGCATCGCCATGAACCCGCCGTTTGGCACGGGCGGCAAGACCGCCGTCGAGCACATCGCCAAAGCCTACCAGCACCTCGCGGACGGCGGCCGCCTCGTCGCGATTCTGCCCGACGGCCCCACGTGCATGAAGCGCTTTCACGCGTGGCTGTACGGAGAGAACGAGAAAGGCGAGTCCATCAAAGGCGCAAAGCCCCCGCAGGACGCCGTGCTCATGGCAGAAATCCGTATGCCGAGCGTGATGTTCGAGCGCGCGGGCACGAAAGTTTTCACGCGCATCGTCGTCATCGACAAGTACGCGAACGAAAGCGACCGCGAAGCGGCAAACGCCGAAGCGCGCGGCGAGACGGATTACCGCGACGTCAAAGACATCGGCGAGCTCTTTGACCGCATCGAGAACAAGACCATGCCCAGCCGTATCGGCGCTGACCGCAAGGAAAACTTCACGGTGGAAAAGGCAAACAAGCGCACACGCACCAGCTCTCCGTATGAAGCAAACGTCGAAGATGAAACGTTGAGAGACAAAGCGCTCTACAACACGGAACTCCAAAAGATTGCAAACAAGCATCACGGAGGATTCTTCTACAGCCGGAAGACCTTTGCGTTCCAAACGTCAGAAGACGCACGCGCATTCGCGAAAGACGCCGACCGCTATATCGACGAGAACAAAGCATACTTCTACGGCGAACCAGAAGAAGCGCCGCAGGAAACCGTCGTGCCGACTACAGAAACTGCAGAGCGCGAGGCAGAAACTGCGCCACAGGAAACGCCGAGCGGGCAGACGGAAGAAGCGCCGACGAGCGAAGACGCCGACGGAGTGACCCGCGTCAAGAGCGGCGAGCCGCTCATCGACACGAGCGACTACACGCACACCAAGACCGGCGAAAAGATGCTTGCCGTCAAGATCAACACGAAGCTCAGCGACGAAGGCTACAAGAAAGTCAAGGGCTACGCGAAAGCCTACGGCGGCTACTACAACCGCTACGCGAAGCGCTTCATTTTCAAGACAGAAAACGGGCGCAATATGTTCGCTATGGACGCATACTCCGTTGCTTATGACGAAGCGTTTGATAACGGCGACCTTGCGGAGACGCACTACAGCGTCAGCCGCGGAGAAGTCGCACAGGCGAAAGCCCAGACGAAGGCCGACCTCGACAACGCTATCCAGAAAGCGCTGCCGGGCGCGAGCAAGTCCGAGTACCACACGGAAACCACAGCAGACGGTTCGCGTCAGGGTGTCGTCACGTTCAATCTCGTGAACGGGATGCCCGTCGAAATCCGAACCGTTGACAAGATCACGCCGTCCGCGAGCGAACGCGCCCGCGCCAAGGGCGAGCATGGCATGGCAGAGGATGAAGCCGCGACCATCAACGGCTATGTGGACACCGAGACGGAGACCACGATTTCCGTCAACGGCCACACCGCCACGAAATCCAGCATGGCGCGCATCGTCCTCTCCCGCGTGGCGAACTTCACCGATACGCTCTATCATGAAGTGTTCCATGTTGCCTATGACCTCTTCCTCACGAAGAAAGAGAAAGCCGCCATCGAGCACGCCTACGGCGAGAAAGCGGAAAAGGCCGGCATGACGATTGAAGAATACGCCGCCGACCGCTACCGCGATTGGGCGAAAGCGAAGCTCAAAGGGTTGCACACCTCCTATGGGAAAATCTGGCAGAAAGTCAGCGACGGTGCAGAGAAAACCAGCGAGCTCATGGTGGAGACGGAGGAAGTCGCCCGCATCTTTGATTCTATTGAAAGTGGAGAAATGTTCGAGCGGCCTCTTGACATGGAGACGCGCGAGCGGGATAATGAAGGTGGAACAAGAGCAAAAGAGGCGGAACGAGTGAAAACCGCGCTGCTCGATGGGATTACGAAATCCGTTTCCGATAAGTTCATGGAAAAGATTTCGGAACTCAACAGCGAGGCGAGTGTCAAGAACATCTTGCACGACCATGCCTCCAAGCTCAAAGAAAAAGTCCTTGCTGGAATCAACCGTCAGGTGAACCGCTTCCGCACGAACGACATCTACGAGATGCGCGAGAGGATTGCGGACATCATGGCGAACGGCGAACATGACGAGGACGCGAAACGGCAGATCAAGGAAATCGTCGCGAAAGCGTCCGCAGATGATATTCGCCTAGCGTATTCCCAATATCGGAATATGATGGAGGAGGTGCAAGACTATGCCGGAATCGCCTTTGAAGAACTTGCTCACGGAAGAAAAAATAGCGAACGATTTGATGGTTTACTTCGGGCTGAAGACGTCGAACGCTCCAACCACTCCCACGGAGGGACATTCAACCTCCAAGAAATCATCCGTGGCAAACAACTGAACAACGAAAGCCGTTCTGAAAATCAGGACGGCTTTTCTGATGCCCAGACGCCAGGCAAGCATACGACGCGGCACTACTCCGCAGAACCGTCTACGCCGTCCGACGAAGAGACCGCACAGCGCGGCCGCTCGTTTGTCAAGAACGCGGCGGACAAGCTCGGCAAGGCGCTGCACCTCAAGAGCGACAAGATCATGCTTGAAGAGGACGCGAAAGACCCAACGAAGGACATCAACCTCAAGCAGGCGACCGTCCTTTCCCCGTCCCGCGTCGCGGCGAAAGTCCCCGTATTCCGTGCGCTCTACACGATGGCCTGCCGCGCCATGGACAAGAACGTCGGACTGCGCAACGACTTCGGACGCAAGTTCGACGACGCGCTCTCCGGCCTCTCGAAGTCCGAGCGCGAAGAACTCTTTGACACGCTCCTCAAGGGCGACGCGGAAGGGCACGAGTGGACACGCGATGACCTCATTGCGGACGGCGCAAGCGAAGCGGTGGCCGACGCGTACATCAAGATTCGCCGCCAGCTCAACAAGGCCTATCACCTCGTTGACAAAGCCCGCCGCAAGCCCGAACCGAAATCGAAGACCGTGACCGAGGACGAGCTCAAGTTCCTGCGGGAAAACAAATTCGTCTCCGATCTCCACGTCACCGACAAAGGCGAGGACAAGAATGGCAAGCATCGCTATCTCGTGTCCTATATGGAATCGCGCAACTATAAGAACGAGCATCGTGAAATCAGCGCTGCCGACCTTGCGAATTTCCGAAATGACCCTGGGATCGAGGTCGTTTCCGTGGAAGAAGCAAAGACGAAAAGCGGCAACGCCATCACGGGCGCGGACGGCCAGCCGCTCTACAACGTCGTGACCGCCGAAGGGCCAGCGCCGCTCTCGAAGCTCACCGGCTACATCCCGCATTTCTTCCACGAATACATGATTCGTGTCGTGGACAAGGACGGGAACGCCCGCCTCATCGGCAGCGCGCGCAACCAGCGCGAAGCCGTGCAGAAGGGCGAAGCGTGGCTGAAGGAGAACGACCTCGCCGACGGCGAAAGCATCCACGTCGCGCCGAAAGTCTTCGACATCAACAAAGCCCTCGGCGTGAGCGACGACGATTACGCGCCCGTCATGGGCGACCGCGATTTCTACCGCGTGCAGCAGAACCTCGCGAAGCAGAACGACATGACGCTTGCGGAAGCAAAGGATTTGCTCGACGGCGCGGTGCGCCTGAAAGGCCGCCACCGCTTCTTTGGCAACGCCATGCACCGCACGGGCGCGCAAGGCTACGAGACGGATTTGAACTGGGCGCTCCGGCACTACTTCAACAGCGCCGCGCGCTACGTCGCCATGGAGACCGAGTTCAAACCGAAAGCGATCTCCTACTTCGAGCGGATGTTCGGCGCGTTCGACAAGGAATACAGCGGCCTCGCAAAGTACTGCAAAGACTATATCAACGACATCAACGGCAACCCGTCCGCGCTGGAGGAAGCTCTCAACAAAGCGCTCAACTCCACGTGGCTGTTCAAGAAGGTCATCATCCCGACGTTCGGCGACCGCGCCGCGCTCACGCTCGGCAACGGCATCGCGAACAAAGTTTCCTATCTCACGCTCGGCCTCAATCTGTCGTCCGCGCTCCTGAACTTTACGCAGCTCACGAACGCCGCCGCCTACATCGGCGACGTTGGTTCGCTCGTGAAAATGGTGCGGCAGGGCGCACGTCGTCGCCCGAGCCTCGAAAGCCTCCGTGCAAAACAGCGCAAGGCCACGAGCGAGGCAGAGAAGAAACGCATCGGAAAAGAGATTGAAGCGCGGATGCACGAGCTCCGCATTCTTCACGAGACCGGCGTCTTCAATGACATCGGCCTCGACAGCGGCAGCGGCTACGACCAGATGCGCGGCGGCGCGCCGTCCATCGGCACGGGTAAGTTCGCCCGCGCCCTCTCCACGGCGAATCGCGCCATGGACTTCGCAGGGCAAAAGAGCATGACGTTCTTCCGCGAAGCCGACGCGATCTGCCGTCGCGGCACCGTCCTCGCCGCCTACGAAAAGGCGCGCAAGCAGGGCAAGACCCACGCAGAAGCGATTGCCTTTGCAAAAGAAGTCAACTATAAGGCGAACTTCCAGTACGGCGTGCAAGACGCGCCGAACGTCTTCCGTCGCGGCAGCATCATTTCCCAGCTCCTCTTGCAGTTCAAGAAATACGGCTTCAAAGAGCTCGAAGTCATGAGCGACTTCTCCCCGTGGAGCAAGACCACGAGCCGCAAGCAGAAGGTCATGTTCTGGGCGATGTACGCCATGCTCTGCGGCGCGATGGGCGTTCCCGCACTCGACTGGCTCGACGAAATCTTTGGCGAAAAGACAGGATTCTACCTGAAAGATGAAATCCAGAAACTCGTCATTTCGAACGTCGGCAACAAGCGCATCGCCGCCGCCATCCTCTACGGCGCGCCCGCCCTTGCCAATATGAATATCTCCAACCGCGCCGGTTTGTCCGACGTGATTCCCACCAGCCTTGGCAACCTTTTCGCCGGACCCGCCGCATCGAAGCTCGTCCGCTTCGCGCAGGACTTCGGCGGCGGCAACTGGGCGAATGCCCTTCGCGACGTCTCGCCAGGCCTCTACAACCTGTACGCCGGATACAGCGGCGAAGCGCGCGGCAAGCGCGGCCGCCTGAACGACCGCTACGACACCGCATGGGATCGCATCCTCCGCGCCGTCGGCTACAAGAGCGTAGAGGAAAGCGTCCCCGTCGATATGCAGCGCATCATCAGCCGCGACAAAGCCGCCCGCACGAAAGAGAAGCAGGCCGCGCAAGACGCCTACATCGAAAGCCCAACGAGCGAGAACAAAGCCCGCCTGAAGGAACTCGGCGTAAATCCCAAGACCGTCACCAAAGAAGCCCAGAAGAAACAGCAGACCCGCGAGCAGCGCATGGAAAGCACCGTGCCGAAGAAAGACGCGGAACGCTACAAGACCTACGTCGATTGGGCGAAAGGATGGTAAGCATGAACTACAAAAAAACATTTCCACCGTAGCACAAATGTGCTATCATGAAACTAGGAGCACAAGGCGCATATCACGATCGGTATGCGCCTTTTTGGTGCAAAAAAAAACAGCACGCTGCAAACGCGTGCTTTTTTCATGGAGGAAACCACCATGCCACCAGAACTATATTTACAAATGTGCCTCTCCGTCTTCTCCGTCGTCCTCACCGCCGTCATCGGCATCATCGTCAAGCGCATGAACGACAAGACCGAAGAACGGCACGCCGACGAGCGGCGGCGCGAGGCTGAAACCAAAGAAGCCGAACGCGCCCGCCGCGAAGAATACGACGCCCTCAAAGACGGCATCATCGCCATCCTGCGGGACCACATCATCCAGGCCGACGTCCGCTTTTCCGAGCGTGCCTTTGCCACCATCTCACAGAAAGACAACATCCAAATGATGTACGACGCCTACCACCGCTTAGGAGGCAACGGCATCGTCACAAAAAGCTACCGGCACATCATGGAACTCCCCGTCGCGTACGAAGAACACGCGTGACCGCAGAGGAGGAGACAACAAATGAAACTCACGCCTGACATCATCGTAGCCACCGGCCTCGTCGCCGCGCTCATCCTGAACATCGTGCTCGGCGGCGAATCGCAGATCACCATGAACATCTCCACCGGCCTCGTCGGCTGGCTCGGAAAGATTACGTTTTGGCCATCCGCGAAAGGGGTGACTGATAGGGTGACTGATAGGGTGACTGATGGGGTGACTGATAATGTGACTGATAAAGGAGTTGACACAAAATGAAAGTATTCATCAATCCGGGACACGACATCCCGCACGACCCCGGCGCGTGCGGCAACGGCCTCGAAGAAGCAGACATCGCCCTCGCCGTCGGCGTGCTCGTGAAAAAGTACCTCGACGCGGCAGGCTGCGAGACCTACCTCATGCAGAGCGACAACCTCAACTGGGACAGCTCCTATGCTGACCGCCAGGACGCCGCCGTCTGCCCGACCGCGAACAACTGGGAAGCAGACATCTTCGTCAGCATCCACTGCAACGCGGCGACGCCAGCCGCTAAAGGCACGGAAGTCTGCGTCTACAGCGCCGCGCCGAACGCCGACAGCGCCAAGCTCGGCCAGTGCATCCAAGACCAGATCGTCAGCTCGCTCGGCACGGTCGACCGCGGCCTCAAAGAACGCCCCGACCTCTGCGTGTTGCGGCGCACCGATATGCCTGCGTGCCTCGTCGAAATGGCCTTCATCTCAAACGAAGACGACGCCGAGCTCCTCGCGAAATGCCAAGACGGCTTCGCCCGCGCCATCGCGAGAGGCGTCACCGATTACGAGAACCTGTAACGCACGCCAACGCACGCGTGCGTAAAGCTAACACACGCGTGCGTTCAACGAACAAATCTGCAAAATTTACGATGAAAACGCGAAATTTGCACAAAATGTGCAAAAATCGCTGTTTCACCGTGTGATTCGAACTCTTTAAATTTCTTCAACAGTTCGAATGAAAGGGCGATGCCCTTGTCCAGTCAGCAAAAGAAGCAGGAACGGCTCCTAGCGAAGCGCGACGCCGACGGCTACCCTGGCCTCATCCCGCTCAATGAAATCTACCACTTCGAAGACTTCCTCACGCACGAAAGAGACTGGCACAGCGCCGTGACCCAAGGGCGCGAACTCCTGCACGTCTATCGTCGTGCCGGGGAAGAAATCATCGTCTGGTTCAAGGAAAAGCCAAGGACAACCGTCACAACGCGCCACGGCATGGGGCTGTACCTCTGCTATCTCACATTCAGCAAACGAAAGGACGTGTATCATCATGAGCCAATGGACAATGATTCGGGACAACGTCGTTGACGCGCTCCGCGTCGATGACGTGACCGAACAAGTCAAGCAGAACGTCACGGCGGCCATCCTCAAGGAAGTGCTGCCAATGATCGAAAACGCCGTTGACGGCTTCACGGCCACGACGAAAGAACAGGCAAAAGAAGAAGCGGGCTGGTGCAAGCTCCGCGACGGCATCGTCCTGCCGCTCGTCATGGAAGGGCTCGTCTTCGTCGTCAAGACCGTGCTCGAAAAGACCGTTGAAAAAACGGTGTAAAAGTACACGGAATTTTCAATGCGTATACCCGCATAGAAATCCGCATAGAAATCCGCATAGACGCATAGTTCTATGAGGTTATAATGATTTTTCACTCTAAAATCACTCTATCCTCTGGATAGGTCGATTCGATAAATGTTTTCTGTCGTGTTTTTCTGTAAAACTACATAAAGAAAGAGCCCCGACGTATTGGCGTACGTCGGAGCTCATGAAAGGAAGTGAACTGCATGAAACTTCCCAGATTTCCGAAAATGACGTGGAGAGATTTTGCCTATCTGCTCAAGTCATTCTCGACTTCGTTGCGAAGATTTTCTTTTCGAACTGATTATAGCACGAGAGAGAATTTCAAGCAACGATCACCACACAAAGAAGGGCTGCCAAACCGGCGGCCCTTCTTTGTGCGTCGTGGAGAGACGCTGTTAATTTTTCAGCAGTTTCGTGAACTACTTACAAATAACATGCTTACTACTTGCAATCATTTCGAAAAGCCTTGAAATTCAAGCGATTGCACGATACAATGATTTACACAATCGTAACAAAACCGAAACAATCCGGTGCAGTTGCGGTGTTATCATTCAACGTGTATCAGAGATACGAAAGGGGAAACCATCATGTATGCCATCATCGATGTCGGCTCGAACACCGTCCGCATGAACATCTACAAACTCGAGAACGGGAGATTCTCGCTCGTCATGGGCAAGAAGGAGTCCGTCGGACTCGCTTCGTACGTGAAGAACGGGCAGATGCTTCCCGAGGGCGTGAATCGTGCGTGCGAGGTGCTGACGGAGTTCCGCACGATCTTGCAGGATCTCTCCATCACGAATTACCATGTCTTCGCGACGGCGGCGCTGCGCAACGCGGCGAACAGCCGGGCGGCTGTCGAGGAAATCACGGAGCGCACGGGCATCAAGATCGAAGTCATCTCCGGCGAGACGGAGGCCGAGCTTGACTTCGTCGGCGCTTCGCATGCCGTCGAGGTCACGGACGGTCTCTTGATCGATATCGGCGGTGCGTCGACGGAGCTCGTCGTCTACAAGGATGGCGAGATCAAGAAAAAAGTGTCGCTGCCCATCGGCTCGCTCAACACGTATGACCGCTATGTCACGAACCTGCTGCCGAGCCGCGCCGAGCGCAAGGCCATCAAGCAGATGGTGCTGAACCTCCTCAAGCAGGATGCCGACCTCAACTATGGCGAATACAAGGTCGTCTGCGGCGTCGGCGGCACGAGCCGTGCCGCGTGCAAGCTGAACAATTACCTGTTCCAGCTGCCAATCTCGAATATGCAGATCAAGGCGCCGAACATCAAGAAAATCTTGAAGCTCCTCGAAAACGAGGAAGGCGAGGCCATCCCCGTCGAGACGCTCGAAGTGCTCCTCAAGGTCGTCCCTGACCGCGTGCGCACGGTGCTCCCGGGCATGATCATCCTCTACACGCTCGTGAAACATTTCAAGAGCGAATACGTCGAGGTCACGCGCGCCGGCGTCCGTGATGGCTATCTCTATCGCTACGTGCTGAAAAACGATGCGCCTGCGCCCGAGGAACTTGCAGAGGGAGCAGCTGCGCCGGAAGGTCAGGAGGGTGAATGAGTATGCGGGACATCCGCAGGAAACTGGGCTTCGTGCCGGATGACGATGATGATGACGACCGTGAGCCGCAGCTCATGGACATCCATCGCTATGCAGGCGCGGCCGTCGACACGAGCTACACGCAGAACCGCGAGCTGTCGTGGCTGCGGTTCAATGAGCGCGTGCTCGATGAGGCGACGGATCCCACCGTGCCGCTCTTCGAGCGCATGAAGTTCGTCGAAATCTTCACGAGCAACCTCGATGAGTTCTTCATGGTGCGCGTCGGCAGCTTGTTCGATCTCAAGCGCATCCAGCCCGACAAGATGGAAAACAAGGGCGGCATGACGCCGGGGCAGCAGCTCTCTGCGATTTTTGCCGAGATGCCGCACCTGTACAAGAAACGCGACGACATTTATCAGAAGCTCGAGAAAGAGCTCGAAGCGCATGGCATCGTGCATCTGCGCGTCGATGACATGGGGCTCGAGGAGCGGCAGTATTTCGAGCAATATTTCCGCGAGCAGCTGCTGCCGGTGCTCTCGCCGCAGGTCATCGACCTCCATCATCCATTCCCGCATCTCGAGAACAAGGAGCTCCTCGTCGGCGCGCTCCTCAAGCACGAGCGCCACGTCACGCTCGGCATGGTGCCGCTCGCGCCGTCGCTGCCGCGCTTCCTTTTGGCGCCCGGCAACCGCATGGGCTACGTGCTGCAGGAAGAGCTCATCCAGGCGTACCTCGACAAGATCTTCATGAACTATCCGATCATCGACCGCTCGGTCTTCACGGTCACGCGCGATGCCGACATCAACCCGGACGATGAAGAAGTCGATTACGGCGCGGACTACGTCAAGCAGATGAAGAATATGCTGAAAAAGCGCCGCCTACTGCCGCCCGTGCGCCTCGAAGTGCAGACGCAAGGCGACAGCCTCGTCGCGCCGTGGCTCTCGAAGCGCCTCGGCATCCCGATGGAGCAGTGCATCGTCACGCGCACGCCGCTGACGCTCGGCTATGTTTATGGCCTCGAGGATCATTTCTCCGGCGCGCAACGCACGGAGCTCTGCTATCCTCCGTATGATTGCGTGACGGGGCTTGAGCGCTTCGGCGACACGCCGATGATGGACGTCATCCGCGAAAAAGACGTGCTGCTTTCGTACCCGTACGAGGACTTCGGCATTTTCCTCCAGGTGCTGCGCGAGGCGGTCAATTCGAAAGATGTCGTCTCCATCCGCATCACGATCTACCGCGTCGGCAAAGGCCACGTCAAGCTCATGAATTACCTGATCCTCGCGGCCGAGCTCGGCAAGGAGGTTACGGTGCTCTTGGAGCTCAAGGCGCGCTTTGACGAGCAGAACAACATGGACTGGGTCGACAGCCTGCGCGATGCGGGCGTGCATATCCTGTACGGTTTCGAAGGCTACAAAGTCCATGCGAAAGTCTGCCTCATCACGGAGCATCGCGACAACAAAGTATCCTATCTGACCTACGTCGGCACGGGCAACTTCAACGCGAAGACCGCGCATCTCTACACGGACTACGCGCTCATGACGGCCGACCAGTCCATCGGGCGCGACGCGGCGATGTTCTTCCGCAATATGGGCATCTCGAACCTCAACGGCAATTACGAGAAGCTGCTTGTCGCGCCGTCGTCGCTGAAGCAGAAGATTCTCGTGATGATCAAGGAAGAGATCGGCAAGGCCGAGCGCGGCGAGCCGTGCGGCATTCGCTTGAAGATCAATTCCATCACGGATCGCGAGCTCATCGACGCGTTGCAGAAGGCGGGCGCAGCGGGCGTGCGCATCGACATGGTCGTGCGCGGCATCTGCTGCCTCGTGCCGCGCATCCCGGGACTCACGGAGAACATCCACATCCATAACATCGTCGGGCGCTATCTCGAGCACGCGCGCATTTACGCGTTTGGCCAAGGGCCGCAGACGAAGCTCTACATCGCGTCCGCTGACTGGATGACGCGCAACACGGAGAACCGCGTCGAAGTCGCTTGCCCCATCGAGCGGCAGGAGCTCAAAGACCAGATCCTCGAGATGTTCGACATCCAGTTCCACGACACGAAAAAAGGCCGCCGCATCGGCCAAGATGGCTGCTATCATCACATCCGGCCCGACAACGGCACGAATTCCCAGGATGAATTCATGAAACGCGCAAAAGCGCGCGTCCAACCCTAATAAGCCTTTCCCACTGGGAGATAAGCAGACGCACGGCGCTTCAGCGCCGATGCGGTCGCTTATACCCTTGTGGTTGGGGGACCGCGAAGCGGTGGAGAGGGTCCCTTGCAGGGCAAAAGAGTTCGCAGGATATATTGATGCGCGGGTGCGCATAAGACCTTAGGAGGCACACGAACACCATGAAAATGAACGTAGAAAAGCTCAACCTGTTCTACGGCGAGCATCAGGCGCTCTTCGACGTCAACCTGCCCGTGCCGGAGCATCAGGTCGTCGCCCTCATCGGGCCGTCCGGCTGTGGCAAGTCGACGTTTTTGCGCACGCTGAACCGCATGAACGACCTCATTGACGGCGTGCGCGTCGAAGGCGACATCACGCTGGACGGGGAAGACATCTACGCGCAGGACACCGACCTCGTCGAGCTTCGCAAGCGGGTCGGCATGGTGTTCCAGCGTCCGAATCCTTTTCCCATGTCCATCTATGACAATGTGGCCTATGGCTGCCGCGTCCATGGCATGAAGGATAAGAAAAAACTCGATGAGATCGTCGAAAAGAGCCTCAAGGGCGCGGCGCTCTGGGACGAAGTGAAAGACCGTCTCCACGCGTCAGCCATGGGTATGTCCGGCGGCCAGCAGCAGCGCCTCTGCATCGCGCGCGTCATGGCCGTCTCGCCGGAAGTCGTCCTCATGGACGAGCCGTGCTCGGCGCTCGACCCGATCTCGACGATGAAGATCGAGGAGCTCGTCTCCGAGATCAAGAAAGACTTCACGATCGTCATGGTCACGCACAACATGCAGCAGGCCGCGCGCGTCTCGGACTACACGGCATTCTTCTTGAATGGCAAGCTCATCGAGCACGACAAGACGGATGTCATCTTCACGAAGCCGCACGACAAGAAGACGGAAGACTACATCACGGGGAGGTTCGGCTGATGGCAGTGATCGAAGTGCAAAAGACGCGCCAGGAGTACATCCAGGAACTCGCCAAAGTCCAGGACAAGGTCTACCAGATGGGTCTCCGTGCGGAAGCCGCCGTCCGACGCGCCATGTAGTCGCTGATGGAAAACGATCACGCGCTCGCGACGCGCGTCATGAACGAAGACGACGAGATCGATGACATGATCGTCGAGATCGAGGACGACTGCATCCTGCTCATCGCGAAGCAGCAGCCGATTGCCCATGACTTGCGCGTCATCGCGACGGGCTTCAAGATTTCGACGGACATCGAGCGCATCGGCGATCACGCGTTCGACATCGCGCGCACGGCGAAGACGGATGGAGAGCTGCTCGATGACGAGCATGCGGCGCTCGTCAAAGAGCTCGGCGACTGCGCCACCCTGATGGTCGCGAAGGCGATGGAAGCGTACCGCGACGCGAATGTCCGGCTCGCGGACGACGTGCGTCACATGGACAAGCGCATGGATGACATCTTCCAGCGCACGTTCTATTCGCTCTCGCACTTCGTCACGGAAAGCGGCACGCATCCGGAAGAAGCGACGAAGCTCCTCTTCATCGCGCGCTTCCTCGAGCGCATCGGCGATCATGCCGTCAACATCGCGGAGTGGGTCGTTTATCTCGAGACGGCCGAGCGCATCCGCACGAAGAAAGCCAGATACGAGAAAATGTGAAGAACGCTTATTCCTTTTGCAACAGCATCCGCAGGAGCTTGGTCTTTCCAAGCGGCCTGCGGATTTTTTACGTGCGAAAAAAGAAACAGCCCGTCTTGACGCTGCCGTCAAAACGGGCTGTTGCCTTGGATGCGAGACGCTTATTTCTTCAGCACCTCTTTGAGGATGTCCGTCATCGCCTGCTGCATGACGCGCATGACATCCTGCAGGACCGCGTTGTAAAGATCGCCGCCGTCCGTGACGCCGCGGCCATTGGCCGTGATGAAGAACTTGTGGGGGTGCTCATTTGCTTTGTAAGCCTCGTTGAGCTTATCCTGCACGAGCTGCGTGAGTTCCTGATCCGTCATCTGTGTCACCTCTTTTCAAACTGTGCTGTTACTTATTATACGACATGAATGCCGAAATGTCCTTGTTTTTTTTCTTGGATGGAGCTCAGAAAATGCGCGGAAGTTTTTGTTGTGGTATGAATTCCATTCTAACAGCGGCGTAACGGCGGCCTAACGGTTGCCCGCTATACTAACAGCACGGAAGATTCCCTCTCCATAGGGAAGCCGTAAAACTCGAACAAAAAATTTGAATGAAGAGAAAAATCTGACAACAAATGTGAGGTGCAAAGCTTATGAGGAACGATCGAGGAAAAATGCTCTTGGGCATGGCACTCGGCGTGCTGCTCATTGGCGGCGGCATTTTCGGCTATGGCCACGCGCAGAACCGCCCGCCGCAGGGGAATCGTCTCGTCTGCGCACAGGGACAGCCCGGGATGCCGATGCGCGAGGTCGCGCCGGCGGAAGCAGCGGAGCGCATCGCTGCGGCCTTCGGCGTCGATCAGGAGGCCGTGCAGAAAGCCATCGAAGACGGCCGCGATTTCCGCGACATCGGGCGTGCGGCGATGCTTGCGAGCGTGAGCGGGAAATCTTTTGACGAAGTGCTCTCTTGCAAGACGGACGACGTGACGTGGCGCGGCGTGGAAAAGCAGCTCGGCATCACGCGCGAGCAGGTGCGGGCAGGGTACTCTGCGATGGAGGCGCGCCATCTTGCGGAGCAGGACGTCCTCGACCGCGAGACGGCGCTGAAGCTCATCCAGGATGGCTACGATACGCATGACATCCGCATGGCGGCCGCGCTGGCAAAAGCGTCGGGCGAGGACATCCAAAATGTGCTGGATCGCAAGCGCATCAACAACCGTTGGCATGATGTCGCGCGCGAGCTCGGCGTTGATACACACGATCTGTATCTCGATGACAATCGCTGCGGCTATGGCCGCGGCCCGCGTTGCGATTTTGATGATGGCAACGTGGAGGAGGATTGAACATCCATCCGGAATTTGGATGAACAAATTTTCGCATGAGGGTTGACAACGTTACAATTTCGTTTTATCATAAGACCCAACAAGTTCAAAGTTGTAAATCGTAAATCTTCGAGCAGGAAAGAGTAGCATGAAGAGTTGCTGCCAAGCGAGTCCGTGACCGGGAGACCGGAGGTGCGAGGACGGACGAGCAGCGTCATGGGAATGGTCCTGTGAGAGTCCACCGAATACCAATGAATTTATTCATTCATGGGCAAGTAGGCTGGGACGGTCGCCTCCGTTATCGGGCTAAGGTATCGGAATCGGAAGTTGTTTCCCGTACCTGAGAAGAGGCGCATGGTTTTCGTGCGCGAAAGCTGGGTGGCACAGCGAGAGTTACGCCCCGGCAGGGAGGTTGTCTTCCTGCCGGGGCTTTTTGTATGATTTGCAAGGACGATCGAGACGAAGGAAACGAGGAGATTGCATGAAAGCGAAACTGTGCGGCATGAAGACGCTCGCGGCAGCGCGGGCGGCAGAGGAAGCAGGCGCGACATTCATCGGCTTCATCTTCTGGCCGAAGAGCCATCGTTATATCGCACCGAACGATGCCGCGAAGATTGCAAAAGAACTTCATCATGTCAAGACCGTCGGTGTTTTTGTTGATGAGGAGATCGAACGCGTGAACGCGATTGCTGCGGACGTTGGCCTCGATTACGTCCAGCTGCACGGCCACGAAGATGTGGCTTATGCAAATCAAATCGAGCGGCCGATTATAAAAGCATATCGTTACAGCAAAACATTTGATGCGCGAGACGCTGCCGCATATCCAGCAAAATACATTTTGCTCGACAGCGGTACGGCGAAACTCCCCGGCGGCACGGGCCAGCGCTTCGCCTGGCGCGAGGCCGCGCAGGCCGTCGATGCGGTGCCGGAGCTCAAAGCACGGCTTCTCATCGCGGGCGGCGTGGCCGAGGACAATGTCGCAGAAATCGAACAAACCTTCCATCCGTTCGGCGTCGACGTTTCGGGCAGCCTCGAAACGGACGGCGAAAAATCCATCGAAAAAATCCAGTCGTTCATGAAAGCCGTCGCGGCCGTGAACGAAAGCACCCGAGAAGGAGCAGCATCATGAGAGATATTTTGGCAGAGATCGTGGAGAAAAAGAAGGACATCGTCGCGCAGGCAAAGCGCGACCTGCCGCTTGCAGAACTCAAACGCAATTTGCGCCCGAGCACGTTCCGCATGGCGGAGCGCTTCGCGAGCGAGCCGTGGAGCCTCATCGCCGAGTGCAAGCTCCAGTCTCCGGCGAAAGGCCGCTTGACGCGCTCGCATTCCGTCGTCGAGCTCGCACACATCTATGAAGCAAATGGCGCGAGCATGCTGTCCGTGCACACGGATCCTCATTTCCTCGGATGCAACGAGGATTTCCAGAAAGTTCGCAAGGAAGTCGAGCTGCCGCTGCTGCGCAAGGATTTCGTCATCGACGAATACCAGGTTTACGAAGCGCGGATGCTCGGCGCCGATGCCATCCTGCTTATCGCGCGCATCCTGACGCCAGAGCAGTTGAAACAGTATTTGTATCTCACGTGGAGCCTCGGCATGGACGCGATCGTCGAAGTGCATGACCGTCGTGACATGGAGGCCGCGCTCGCGACGCCGGCCGAATTCATCGGTATCAACAACCGCAACCTCGTGAGCTTCACGACACACATCCAGCAGACGCTCGACCTGCTGCCCTTTGCCGACCGCAGCCGCACGCTGATCAGCGAGAGCGGCGTCTTCACAGCGGAGGACGCGCAGACGCTCTGCGAGGCTGGCTGTGACGGCATCCTCGTCGGCGAAGGCCTCGTGCGGGCGGCAGATGTCGCGGCGCAGACGCGCATCTTCGCCGGCATCGGCCGCGAGGCGCAGGCGACGGCATAAGTTTATTTTTTCACCATTCATATAAAGGAGCCATCATTCATGAATACAAAAGGTCGTTTCGGAAAATTCGGCGGGCAGTACGTGCCGGAAATCGTCATGCCGGCGCTCAATGAGCTCGAAGAAAATTATGCGAAATATAAAGATGATCCTGATTTCCAGAACGAATTCCGCACATATCTGCGCGAATACGCTGGCCGTCCGACGAATCTCTATTATGCGAAAAAGCTCACGGAGCACTACGGCAAAGCGCGCATCTTCCTGAAGCGCGAAGACCTGTTGCACACGGGTGCGCACAAGATCAACAACGCGCTCGGCCAGGCGCTCCTCGCGAAGCGCATGGGCAAGAAGCGCATCGTCGCCGAGACGGGCGCGGGCCAGCACGGCGTCGCGTCGGCGACGGTCGCCGCGCTCTTCGGCATGGAGTGCCACGTCTTCATGGGCGCCGTCGACGTCGAACGCCAGAAGCTCAATGTCTTCCGCATGAAGCTCCTCGGCGCGAAGGTCATCCCCGTGTCTTCCGGCACGGGCACGCTGAAGGACGCGACGAGCGAGGCCATCCGCTACTGGGCCACGAACATCACGGACACGCATTACATCATCGGCTCGGCCGTCGGCCCGCATCCATATCCGACGATCGTGCGCGATTTCCAGAAAGTCATCAGCGAAGAGATTCGCGAACAATCCAAAGAAAAAATCGGCAAGCTGCCGGACTACGTCGTCGCCTGCGTCGGCGGGGGCAGCAACGCCATCGGCACGTTCTACGACTTCCGGAACGACAAGGACATCGTGAAGATCGGCGTCGAGGCGGGCGGCCGGGGCGAAGCGCCGGGCGAGAACGCGAAGACGCTCTCGGGCACGGGCGAGCCGGGCATCCTGCATGGCGCGTATAGCTACCTTTTGCAAGACCCGGACGGACAGGTCGTCGAAGCCTACAGCATCTCGGCTGGCCTCGATTACCCGGGGGTCGGCCCCGAGCATTCGTTCTTCCGCGATACGGGCATTGCGAAATACGTCTCCGTGACGGACCAGCAGGCGCTCGACGCATTCCAGCGCCTCTCGGAGATCGAGGGCATCATCCCCGCGATGGAAAGCTCGCACGCGCTCGCCTATCTCGAGACGCTCATGCCCGAGACGACAAAAGACCAGAGCGTCGTCGTCTGCCTCTCGGGCCGCGGTGACAAGGACGTGGCGATGGTCGCGAAAGCGCTCGGCCAAGAGATTGAATGATTCGCACGATGTTCGGAGGAAATCGCATATGACACGTTTGGAACAAAAAATGGCCGCGCTGAAGGCAGCGGGCCGCAAAGGCATCTTCATTTATATCACGGCAGGCGCGCCAGACATCGAGACATCGAAGCGCGCGATCCTCGCGGCAGAAAAAGCGGGTGCGGACGTCATCGAGCTCGGCCTGCCATTCTCCGATCCGATGGCCGATGGCCCCGTCATCCAGGATGCGTCGGTCTGCGCGCTGAAGAATGGCATGACGACAAAAAAAGAGCTCGCGATCATGCGCGAGCTCCGCAAAGAGACGGACATTCCCATCATCGGTATGGGCTACATCAATGCGATGTATCATTATGGTTTCGAGCAATTCATCACCGATTTCAAAGACGCGGGCATGGACGGCATCATCGTGCCAGATGTGCCGCACGAGGAATCGGGCGAGATGCGCAAGATCTGCGCGGCGCATGATTTCCACCTCGCAGAATTCATTACGCCGGGCACGACGCCGGCGCGCATGAAAGAGACATGCACGGGCGCGACGGGCTTTATCTACTGCGTCTCGAACAACGGCGTCACGGGCGTCAAGAAGATTGATTACCGGACGATCGGCGAGGTTTGCAAGAACGCGCGCACGTTCACGGACACGCCGCTCGCCGTCGGCTTCGGCATCGGCTCGCCGGGAGCGGCCGTTGAAGCAGCCGAGCACGCCGATGCCGTCATCGTCGGCAGCGCCGTCGTCGGACGGCTGCTCAAAGGGCAGTTCGACGAGGCGATGGAGTTCATTCATGGTCTGCGGACAGCGTTGGACAAGACATATAATAAGTAACAAGAACAGAGTTTAATTGTTCTTTTGCAAGCGTTGCGATTTCAGAAGCCTCTCCCTCAGGGAGAGGGGGACCGCGAAGCGGTGGAGCGGGTCGCCTGCACGGCCAAGGAATTCGTAGATCGTTTGACGTCGCCGGTGCGCGCACGTCCTCAAAGCGATTCGTACGCGCACCCGCGAGGAGGAACGTCCTGCGAACTCATCAAACGTGCAGGGGACCCTTAGCCGCAAGCGGCATAAGCGACCACATCGGCGCTAAAGCACCGTGTGTCTGCTTATCCGACCCCTTCGGGGCCACCTTCCCCAGAGGGGAAGGCTTTGGTTTGTGAGTTTTTCGCACTTGATATCAGCGCCTTCTTCCACACTTCTACCAAGTCCCCCAACCTCCACCGCGCATTCGCCGGGCTCGTCGACGGCATTTGCTGGATTGTTAAATCGTCCCGCGAAAGCAACGCCTTGTTATACCGCTGGAAGCATTGAAACGACTTCCCGCCATTGCAAAGAATCGTCTTGATGTTCGGCCATTGTGTTAAAAACGCTGCAAAATCGTTCCCGCGTTCGTCATGAATGGCGGAATCGAGGCTTCCATCGCGCTGGCAGGATGCAATGGCATCCCAGAGCGCGATGTGATGATCGAGGAGCATCTGCAAGCGTTCGTGATAATCTGTCGGCGGCACGTCGCCGCTGGTAAGGATCTTCGTCATCATCGGCCAAAAGCGGTTCTGCGGATGCGCATAGTATTGCTGCTCGGCAAGCGACTTCACGCTCGGCATCGAGCCGAGCACGAGTACACGGCAGGCATCATCGACGCTCGGCGGGAAGCCGACACATAGATTGTTCATTTTCAAAACCTCCTGGGTTCATCGTATCACAAAAAGGGGGATCGCTCCATATGGAATTGAAACCAACGCTCGCGGACTTCCAGAAACTCGCCGTCGAGCGCAATCTCATCGCCGTCTCGACGGAGATCAACATGGACCTCGATACGCCGGTGTCGCTCTATTACAAGCTCGTCGGCGAGGAAAAAGGCTTCATGCTGGAATCCGTCGACACGACGCACCAGCAGTTCGGCCGCTTTTCCTTCATCGGCACAGACCCGCTGTCGCGCATCCAAGTCTTCCGCGACAAGCTCATGATCAAGGAAAACGACCTCATGAAGAGCCTGGACGGCAACCCGGTCGAGACCATCAAGGCCTACATGAAGAAGTTCCGTCCCGCGCTCGAGGACGCGAACCTGCCGCTGGCGAATGGCGGAATCATCGGCTATCTGAATTATGAGATCGTCACGACGTTCGACCGCGTGCGCGGCATGGATGTCGGGGACGAGGAACTCTTGGGCGAGTTCATGCTCTGCCGCATCCTCGTCGTCATCGATTCGCTGAAGAACAGCGCGCGCCTCATCTACCTCGCCGACCTGCGCGACCGCGAGGCAAGCCCTGAGGAAATCTACGCGGAGATTGAGAAAAAAATCGCGCGCCTGAAGAAACAGCTCGCCGCGCCGTTCGTGCCGGGCAGCGAAGAAACGCCGAAGCGCCGCGAAAAGCTCGACTTCCTCGCAAAATTTGGCAAGGCGCCCGACGATTTCATCGCCGCCATCAAGAAGGCGAAAGAGCACATTTTCGCGGGCGACATCTTCCAGGTCGTGCCGTCACGCCAATTCCGCGCGCACATCACGAAGCCGTGCTTCCATTTCTACCGCCGCCTGCGCCAGGTGAATCCGTCGCCGTATATGTTTTACATGAATTTCGGCAGCGTGAAGCTCGTCGGCGCGTCGCCGGAGATGCTCGTGAAGGTTGCGGGACATCAGCTCTACACGTACCCCATCGCCGGCACGCGCCGCCGCGGCGCGACGGCCGAGGAGGACGCGGCGCTCGAGGCCGACCTCAAGCAGGACGTGAAGGAATGCGCCGAGCACTCGATGCTCGTCGACCTTGCGCGCAACGACATCGGCCGCATCAGCGACGCGGGCACGGTGCGCGTGACAAAGCTCCGCCAAGTGGAATTTTTCAGCCACGTCATGCACATGGTCTCCGAGGTCACGGGCCGCCTCAAAGCGGGCTACACGCCGATGGACGTGCTCAAAGCGACGTTCCCCGCCGGCACGGTCAGCGGCGCGCCGAAGCTGCGCGCCATGGAGATCATCCACGACCTCGAGCCCGTGCGCCGTGGCACGTATTCCGGTACGGTCGGCTACATGGATTTCGCCGGCAACATGGACATGTGCATCACGCTGCGCACGATGCGCATCGAGCACGATGACACGGCCGTCATCCAGTCGGGCGCCGGCATTGTCGCCGACTCCGTGCCGGAACGCGAGTATCAGGAAATCTTGCAGAAGTCGAAAGCGCTGTTCGAAGTCGTCGAGGAGGTGGAAAACGATGCTGTTGATCTTGGATAACTACGATTCGTTCACCTACAACGTCTTCCAGTTGCTCTCCGAGCTCGGCGCCGAGGTCGAAGTCATCCGCAATGACAAGACGACGGTCGACGCGATCCGCAAAAAAAATTATCAGGCCATCGTCCTCTCGCCGGGCCCCGGCATCCCGAGCGACGCAGGCATCACGGAGGACGTCATCCGGGAGCTTGGCGGCGAGGTGCCGATCCTCGGCATCTGTCTCGGCCATCAGGCCATTGGCGAATGCTTCGGCGGCCATGTCGTCCGCGCGGGCGAGATCGTTCACGGCAAGACATCGCCGCTCCATCACAATGGCAAGGGGCTCTATGAAGGCATCGCGCAAGATGTCCCGATCGGCCGCTACCACTCGCTCATCATCGACCGCAAGACGCTGCCGGACTGCCTCGAGGTCACGAGCGACCTCGCGGACGGCACGATCATGGGCGTGCGGCACAAAGAAAAAGACATCGAGGGCATCCAGTTTCATCCCGAATCCATCCTTACGCCGGACGGGAAGCGGATGATGGAGAATTTCCTCAAGCATCTGTGACATCAAAAATCCTGCGAAGTTCACGTGTCGCAGGATTTTTTCGTGTACGTGGAAGGAGAGATTTTTGCAATCGCCCCTTCTTTTTGGTACAATGAGTCTATTCGTCAGAAAAGAAGGAGGGACGCCATGCAGACGATGATCGAGCTTGATGGTCTCACGAAGAAATATCCGCATAAAGATAAAAATGGACACAATACATATAAGACCGCGGTGGAAAATCTGTCATTCGCTGTCGGCAAAGGGGAAGCGTTCGGACTCTTGGGACCGAATGGCGCGGGCAAGACGACGACGATCCGCATGCTGACCCTGCTCATGGAGCCGACATCCGGCGTCATTCGTTACGATGGCGATGAGGTGCGCGGCCATGAGCAAGCGATCAAGCAGCTCATTGGCGTCGTGCCGCAGCATGTGAACTTTGATCAGGATCTGACGGTCGGCGAAAACATGGAGCTCCATGCGCGCCTCCATCATATGGGAAAGCGCGAGCGCGAGGCTCGCATTCGCGAACTCTTGCGGTATGTCGAGCTCGAGGACGTGCGAAATGATGGCGTGCGCCGCCTCTCGGGCGGCATGAAGCGGCGGCTTCTCATCATGCGCGCGCTCATCCATCATCCGCGCGTCTTGTTCCTCGACGAGCCGACGGTCGCGCTCGATCCGCAGGTGCGGCGGCGCATCTGGGAGCTCATCCGCACGATGAAAGCGCAGGGCGTGACCGTGTTCCTCACGACGCATTACATCGAGGAAGCCGAGGCGCTCTGTGACCGCGTCGCCATGCTTTCCGCCGGTCATCTCGTCGATCTCGATACGCCTGCACATTTCAAGGAAAAGACGGGACTGCCGACGCTCGAGGACGTGTTCTTGAAGCTCACTGGAAAGAAGGTGTCATCATGACGTTTTCCAGCGTGCTGTTTGACATCTGGACGGTGTTCTGGCGTGATTGGGTCGTGCTGAAACGCCGCATGACGAAGTTCATCCTGTCGCGCATGGTCGCGCCGATGCTGTATCTCGTCGCGTTTGGCTGGGGGCTCGGGCGCAGCATCCAAGTGGACAGCGGCACGTACCTCGACTTCCTCGTGCCCGGCATCCTCGCGCTGAATTCCATGAACATCAGCTTCAACAGCATCACGCCTGTCCATGCGGAGCGCATTTATCACAAGAGCCTCGAAGAGTACATCATTGCGCCGATCTGGCCGCCCGCCTTCGTCATCGGCAAAGTGCTGGCAGCGGTCTTGCGCGGCCTCATTTCGTCCGCCATCATCTTCGTGCTCGCGTTGCTCTTCGGTGCACATTTTTTCTTGACGCCGACATTCTTTGCCGTGCTCGTGTTGAACTGCATGATTTTCGCGGAGATCGGCTTCCTTGCGGCGATGAAGATCAATACGTATGAGGAAATGGGGCAGGTCAATACGTACATCCTGCTGCCCATGTCGTTTCTCTGCGGCACGTTTTTTTCGACGCATACGCTGCCGGATGTCGTCCGTTTCTTCATCGAGCTCTTGCCGCTCACGCATACGAGCTATCTCTTGCGCGGCCTCGGTGCGGGCACGCCGGTCGCCATGAGCTCGGCGCTCGTGCTCTTGGCATATGCGTTCGTCTGCTTCATTTGGGGCTGTCATGCATTCGCGAACTTGCGAAAATAATTTGTTTCCATAGGAGAATCTGTTTGTTCAAAACCATTTTGCATCATCGCGCGTCGTCATGTGACGATTGCACGAAACTCTGTTGCACGAAAATTGAAGACTTCGGCGTCAAGGCCGGCCGCCTCACGATTTTCGAGCACGTCCATCTTCATGTCCACTGCGGCCAGCTCACGGCGCTCATCGGGCCGAATGGCGCAGGGAAAAGCACGCTTCTCAAGGCTATCCTTGGCGAAGTGCCGCATACGGGCAGCTTGCATTACGTCGATGCGAAAGGCAAGCACACAGGGCATCCCGTCATCGGCTACGTGCCGCAATACTTGCGCTTCGACGTCAGCGCGCCGACGAGCGTGCAGGACATCTTCTGCGCATGCCTGACACGGCGGCCCGTCTGGCTGTTTCCAGCGGGAAAACTGCGGGAGCGCATTGAGAAAAGTCTGGCGCGCGTCCATGCCGAGCACCTCATCGACCGCCGTCTCGGCGCGCTCTCGGGCGGCGAGCTCCAGCGCGTGCTCTTGGCGCTGGCTCTCGATCCGATGCCAGATCTGTTGCTCCTGGACGAGCCAGTATCCGGCGTCGATCAAAATGGCTTGGAACTCTTCTACGAGATCGTCGCGGACTTGCGCGAAAAAGAGGACATGGCGATCATCCTCATTTCCCACGACCTCAACATGGTTGCGAAACACGCGGATCAGGTCGTGCTGCTGAACAAAGGCGTCATCTGTTCGGGCACGCCGGACGAAGTGTTTGCCGACGCACGGACAAAGCAAATTTTTGGCCTGCTTGCCGGAGAAACAGCGCGGGAAGCAGCGGAAGAAATCTCGCGTTCGCGAGACATTGACCGCGCTGCGACGAGAGAGAGGGAAGGGGGTGTATGCTGATGGCAATGGTTTACGCCGCCATGCAAACGCTCTTGCCCTTTGAATGGGCAGCGCATCATTTCATGCTGAATGCATTCCTCGCCATCTTGCTCGTCACGCCGCTCTTCGGATTGCTCTCGACGATGGTCGTCTCGAATCGCATGGCTTTCTTCTCCGACTCGCTTGGGCACGGCGCATTCACGGGCATCGCCATCGGCGTGCTCTTGGGTGCGGTCTCTCCGCTTCTTTCGCTCATCCTTTTTTCCATCGCGTTTGCCGTCTTCATCACGTACATCCAGAGCAAGAGCACGGCCTCGACGGACACGATCATCGGCGTGTTTTCTTCGACGGCCATCGCGCTCGGCCTCATGATGATGAGTTATGGCGGCGGCTTCAACAAATTTTCGTCGTATCTCATCGGTGACATCCTTTCCGTCACGCCCGAGGACATTGGCGCGCTCGCTATCGTCTTCTTGCTCGTGATCATCGTGTGGGGAATGCTGTTCAATCGGCTCTTGGTCCTTTCCATCAACGCCTCGTTTGCCCGCAGCCGCGGCATTCATTCGTTCTGGATCCAATGCGCATTCGCCTCGCTGCTTGCCATCATCGTCTCCATCAGCATCCAGTGGGTGGGAATCCTCATCATCAACGCGCTCCTCGTCCTTCCTGCCGCCGCTGCTCGCAATGTCGCACAGAACGTCAAGCAGTACCACGCGATCTCGATCCTCTCCGCGCTCGTTTCGGGGATTACGGGATTGTTGCTCGCCTATTATTTCAATATGGCTGCAGGCGCGACGATCGTTGTCGTCTCGTCCGTCGTATTTTTCCTGACGCTCGCGTTGAAGCCTTATTTTGTACGTTAATGGAATCTTCGCCTCCCCTCTGGGGGAGGTGGCCCCGAAGGGGTCGGAGAGGGTAACGGCCGATGTTGCTTTCCTATCCTTTCGATAGAATCGTGAATCGTGTAGCGACGTGACCCTCTCCGCCTCGCATGCGCTTGGCACCTCCCCCAGAGGGGGAGGCTTAGGTTGAAAGTCTTTCTGCTGAATCGTTCATACCATTATGAATTTTGGAGGTTATCTATATGCACAGTTTGCCGAAATTTTTCAATATGCTTGTCCAGACATGGAACACGCTCTTTTTCATTGCTGTCGGCCTCGGCGGCATCTATCTATTGACGCAATCATCGTTCTTGTGGGGCGGCGTGCTGACTGTGCTTGGCATCGGCGGCGCATATTTCTGCATGCGACAGGCGCAGAATTGGAACGATGTCAAGGACGAGCAGCTGCCGAAATATGAGAGCCTCAAGGACATCCTCAAAAAAGGCAATGCTGCGAACACGAATGTGCAGAACGTGCTTGACGACAACAAAAAATGAGCACGAAAAAAAGGATGCTCCGCCATCTGATGATGGTGAGCATCCTTTTTGATTTCTCTGGTGCGCTCGGGCAGAGTCGAACTGCCGCTTCTGGCTCCGGAGGCCGGCGTCCTATCCACTGGACTACGAGCGCATTTCACAACAGAAAATATTATAGCACAACAAAAAACATTTGTCGAACTTGATTTTTGCTTCTAACTATATTATCATAAGAACCAACATGGGATAACAATCTGCCGCAGAAAACACGAAGCGCACGGTGGGAAGCTTGCGCATGAACGAAGGATGGGAGATCATGATGGAACTCAAGAATTTCATGGAAGACGTCGTTTTGGGCAAGCTCGACAAAGTGCTCGATCAGTATCCGGATTGCTGCCGCTGCGACCAGTGCCGCCGCGACATTGCAATCCTCGCGCTCAATCATCTGCCGGCGCATTACTCTTCGACGGAGAAAGGCGAAATCTTCACGCGCGTGCAGGCCATGTCGCTGGAGTACGAAGTCGAAGTCATCCAGCAGATCGCGAAAGCCATCGAACTCGTCAGCGCGCATCCGCGGCATGAGAAAAGAGCATAAGAAAAGAATCCTGCGAAGGGCGCTCCCTCCGCAGGATTCTTTTATTTCTTGTGGTTCTTGATGAAGTGCTCGATGCGCGTGAGTGCTTCGGCAATCTTGTCAATCGATGTCGCGTACGAGCAACGAACGTGACCGCGTCCGCAGTCTCCGAAGGCGCTGCCTGGTACGAGCGCGACATGTTCGGCTTCGAGGAGCTTTTCGGCAAATTCTTCGTCTGTGAAGCCCGTGCTCGTGATGTCGGGGAAGATATAGAACGCGCCTTTCGGCTCGAAGCAGGAGAGACCCATCTTCGTGAAGCCTTCGTAAATGAGGCGGCGACGGCGGTCGTATTCCGCGACCATTTTCTTCATGTACTTTTCGCCGTGCCGGAGCGCCTCGACAGCGGCCAGCTGTGCCGTGATCGGCGCGCAGAGCATCGTGTACTGGTGGATCTTCGTCATGGCCGCGATGATGGCGGGCGCGCCAAGCGCGTAGCCGATGCGCCAGCCCGTCATGGCGTAGGCCTTCGAGAAGCCGTTGAGGAGCAGTGTGCGCTCTTGCATGCCCGGGAGCGATGAGAACGCGACGTGCGGCTCGCCGCCATACGTGAGGTCGCCGTAGATTTCATCGGAGATGACGATAAGGTCATGCTGCTCCGCGAACTCCGCGACGGCCAAGAGGTCTTTGCGCGTCATGATGGCCCCCGTCGGGTTGTTCGGATAGCCGATGAGCAGCACGCGCGTCTTTGGCGTCAAGTGTTCTTCAAGTTCCGCCGGCGTGATGCGGAATTCGTTTTCGAGCTTCGCCGGCACAGCGACGGGCACGCCGCCCGCGAGGATCGTGCAAGCCTGATACGAGACGTAGCACGGCTCGGGGATCAAGACCTCGTCGCCAGGAGACAGCAGCGCGCGCATCGCGAGGTCGAGCGCCTCGCTGACGCCGACCGTCACGAGCACGTCCGTGTTCGCGTCGTAATGCGTGTCGTATTGCTCGGCGTAATGCTTGCAGATTTCCTCGCGCAGTTCCAGCGTGCCACGGTTCGCCGTGTACGACGTGTAGCCTTGCTCAAGGCCGTAGACGCAGCTCTCGCGGATCGGCCATGGCGTGACGAAGTCCGGCTCGCCGACGCCTAAAGAGATGACGTCTTCCATCTTCGCCGCGATGTCAAAGAATTTGCGGATGCCGGACGGCGCGATGGACTGCACGGCAGGGGAGAGGCGTTTCGATAAATCCATCGTCGTCTTCATCAGGGCGTCACCACCAGTCTGCGGTCACGTTCCTCGTCATTGATGACGGTGCCGTCTTTTTTATACGCTTTCAGCATGAAATGGCTGCGCGTCTGTGTCACGCCGTCAATCGTCGAAAGGCGCGTCGCGACGAAATTCGCGACTTCCTGCAGCGATTTGCCCTCGATGATGACCAAGAGATCATAGCTGCCGCTCATGAGGTAGACCGTGCGCACTTCGTCGTAGCGGTAAATGCGCTCGGCGATGGCATCAAAGCCGACTTCGCGTTGCGGCAGCAAGTTGACTTCGATGATGGCCGTGACCGTGTTTTCACCGAATTTTTCCCAGTTGATCAACGTGTTGTACGACAAGATGACCTTGTCTTTTTCGAGCCGCTTGATGTCTTGCTCGACCTCGTACTCGCTCTTGCCAAGGATCGGCGCGAGCTCGCTGACCGGCCGGCGCGCATCGTGCTCCAAAAGTTCCAAAAGTTCCCGCATATAAATTCCTCCCTCACAAGTTCCGGAAGCCGTCAGGAACGTCATTTGCGTTTCATGATTGCTCCGTATCAAAAAAAGCCTCGTCCTAAAAAGGACGAGGCTTTGATTCCCGTGGTACCACCTTTGTCAGAATGCCGAACGGCATTCCACTCGAAGACCTTAACGCGGTCGGACGGCGAGGCATTGGCCTCCTCGCAGCTCAAGGGCAGCTTTCAATTTCATGCGTCCAGATGCTTGCACCAACCGCATCTTCTCTGCGGACGTCAGGAAATCTACTTTTCCTCTCATTGCTTGTCGATATTGAAACCATGATAGCATAGTTTCTGCGGAATTGGCAAGGATTTTTTCAGATGTCCCAATGCACAGTGTCCGGGTTCGGCGTGGCGCGGTCGACTTCGTTGAGAATCCACGATGCATTGTCGTGTGTGGCAGAGAAGGCTTTTTCGAGGCCGGCTTCATATTCTTTTGGGATCTCCATCGAGTGCAGTGCCATGTGCATGTAGTCTTTCGCGACGAGCGTCACGCCGCGCTCGGCGGCCATCATCGCTTTGAAGCGGTAGCCGTAGTAGAGATAGCTGACGTGCTCCACCGGGATGTCCTTGTACGCTTCGATGCGCTCGTCGACTTCGGCTTCGGCTTCCTTGCCCATCTTCAGCTGGTGCATGATGTTCCAGCGGTCGCCCCAGAGCTCGCCGCGCAGGATGTATTTGTAGAGGAAGTCCGTGCTCTCGGCAAGTTCGATGGCCGCGTCGATGTGCCGCAGCGCATCCTCGCCTTTGCCATCGATCTTGCGTTCGATGTCAGCGAGCTTTTGCAGCGCGAACACTTTTTCTTCGACGTCTTCGGCATTTTCCTCGTCGACGTCCTCGGGCGCGACGGTGCGGAAGAGCTCGATGGCCTCGTCGATTTTGCCGAGTTGTGGCATGGCGAGGAAGTGCGCGAGGCGGGCGCGCGCGTGCCAGTCGTCAAAACCTTTCGCAAACAGGTTTGCGGGCGGCTTCATCGGTGAATCGAGCACGAGATGCGTGAGTTCGTGGAATGTTTCTTGCGTCATATAGAAATACCTCCGTAGGGATGCAAAAATTTCTTTGAACATTATACCAGACACGAAAGGATTCTGCACGTTTGCGTCGAATATAAAGGGCAGAAAGCAAAATAGAAACGGGGGATGCACATGCGGAAACACGTGAAAGGCAACGTCAGCTGGATCGGCTATCTCGATTGGGAGCTCGAAACGTTCCACGGCGATGATTATTCGATTTTCCACGGCTCAAGCCAGAACAGCTATCTCATCGAGGAAGAGAAGACGATCCTCGTCGATACGGTCTGGGGGCCGCATCATCATACGTTTATCGAAAACCTCAAGCAGGAGATCGACCTGAAGAAAATCGATGCCATCATCGTGAACCATGGCGAGGCCGATCACTCCGGCGCGCTGCCGGCGCTCTTGGCGGAGATTCCGGGCACGCCGATTTACTGCACGGCGATGGCGGTCAAGAGCCTCGAAGGGCAGTATGGCAAGCAGGGCTGGAATTTCCATGTCGTCAAGACAGGCGACGAGCTTGAGATCGGCAATGGCAAAAAGTTGCAATTTGTCGAGATGCGGATGCTGCATTGGCCGGATTCCATGGCGGAGTTCATGACGGGCGACAACATTCTGTTTTCGATGGATGCCTTCGGCCAGCACTATGCGACGAGCGAGCTCTTTGCCGACCTCGCGGATCAAACGGTGCTCTGGCACGAGGCGCTGAAGTATTTCGTCAACATCCTGAACCCGTTCGCGGCGCTCATCCCACGCAAGCTGGAAGAAATCGGAAAGATGAATCTGCCCATCGAGATGATCGCGCCGTCGCATGGCGCGATCTGGCGCGAAGCGCCGTTCCCGATTCTCGAGAAATATGCAGAGTGGGCGAAAGGCGAACCGAAAGATCAGGTCGTCATCGCCTACGATACGATGTGGAATGGCACGAAAACGATCGCGCATGCCATCGAAGCGGAAATCAAAAAGCAGAGTCCGTCGACCGTCGTGAAAGTCTTCCACATCGCGAAGAGCGACAAGAATGAAGTCATGACAGAGGTCTTCCAGTCGAAGGCCATTGCGGTCGGTTCGCCGACGGAGATTAATGACATCCTTTCGAGCGTCACGGGCTGGCTGGCATTCGCGAAGTCGCTGAAGTTCAAGAACAAGAAAGCAGCGGCGTTCGGCTGCTATGGCTGGAGCGGCGAAGGCGTTGCCATCTTGCAGAAGCGCCTCGCAGAAGCAGGATTCAACGTCATTGATGAAAACGTCAAATCGCTCTGGAATCCCGGCGAAGAAGATTTCGCCAAAATCCCGGAGATGGTCAAATCGTTGCTTTCATAAACAGCGAGCAGCGGAGCATAGACTGCGTAAGCAGGAGAGTTTGAGGAGGTCATCACATGGATAAGTATGTCTGCGGCCCTTGCGGCTATGAGTATGATCCCGCCGTCGGCGATCCCGAGCACGGCATCGCGCCAGGCACGGCATTCGAAGACCTGCCGGATGATTGGGTCTGCCCGATCTGCGGCGTTGGCAAGGACATGTTCGAGAAAGAATAAAATGTGAACTCATGCCTCACCCCTGGGGGAGGTGCCCGAAGGGCGGAGAGGGTCACTTTGTAACGACTTTGACGACTTTTCGTCTAGAAACGTTACAAAGTGACCCTCTCAGTCTCGCTGGCGCTCGACAGCTCCCCCAGAGGGGGGAGCCTTTGATATATCATATGAAACGAGGCATCCCTTTTGAATCGGAAATGCTTGGAACTGCTTGCGGCAACGGAGCGCCTCATTGAGACGCACATCGGCTGGATCCTGATGCTGTTCCTCCTCAATTACTTCACGATCGTCTGGCAGAATCTCACGATGTATCAGACGACAGAGCTCCCTGTGTTGCTCCTCGATGGTGCATTTTTGCTGGCGGCTGTCGGACTGTATTGCCTGCTGCTTGCGTGCATCCCATGGCGGCGCGTGCGGCAAGTGCTGTTTGGCGTTTCGTTCGTGCTGTCGTCTGCGCTGGCAGGACTCGAGGTCTTTGCCATCACGACGTATCAGACGCTCGTCGGCGCGGGCATTATCACGGCGATCTTGCAGACGAATCCGCGCGAGGCTGGCGAGTTCCTTACGATGTATTTCGGCTGGCGGAGCCTGCTTTCTCTTGGTACATTCTTCGTGCTGCTCGTGCTTGGCTGGGGCTGGTTTTTCCGCCAGCGCTTTGCGCTGTTTTCGCGGCGCGTGCGCAACCAGCTGTTCCTCATCGCGTTTTTCATCGGTGTCGTGTCGGGGTCGGTGCTGATGCAGCATTACATGAACTTCATCTTGAGCGGCACGCTCGACATCCCGCCCGTGCGCGTCGGGCGGGCGGTTTATATGGCGACGGAAAACATCGCGGCCTACGAGGAATTATCCGAGCAGATGCAGAGCCATGTGACGATCACGGAAAATCGCAGCGACACGCCGCAGGTCGTCTTCGTCCTCGGCGAAGCGACGGCGCGCGGGCGGCTGCATCTTTATGGCTATCCGCTCGAAAACACGCCGAATTTCGACGAGCTCGCAAAAAAGGGCGAGATTGCCGTGTTCCGCGATGTCATCAGTCCCGAGGGCGCGACGGTCGCGGCGCTGCAAAAAATCCTGACGTTTGCCGACGCAGAAAGCGTGGCGGCAGGGCAGAATTGGTACGAGGCGAATAACCTCATCGATGTCATGAACGCGGCGGGCTATGCGACGCATTGGCTGTCGAATCAGGAAAGTTCCGGCATCTGGGGAAATGTCTCCGTGCTCTTTGCGAACCGCGCGACGACGCACGCGTTCACGCGCATGCGCGAGTCGCACGAGGAGGACGCCTCGCTCGACGAGGAACTGTTCCCGATGATCGACGCGGCGATGGCAGAGGGCAGCGGCAAGGATTTCTACGTCGTCCATCTCATGGGATGCCACGGCCTCTATTATTTCCGCTATCCGTATGCCTTCACGAAATATCTCAAAGACGACCTTGCTGCGCCGGAAAACACGTACAGCGAGGAAAAGCGCACGGAAATCGCGCAGTACGCCGATGCGGTCTATTACAATGATTTTGTTGTGAGCTCGATTTTCGGCAAATTCGCGGACAAGGACGCACTCGTCATCTATCTGCCCGACCACGGCGAAGCGGTCTACGACAACGATACGCATATGTCCGGTCACGTGCAGGAACATCCGAACCGCTATATGCTCGAAGTGCCGTTCCTCGTTTACGCGTCGCCGACATGGCGTGCGAAGCATCCCGACAAATGGCAGGCGATCCAGACGGCGACAGAACGTCCGTATATGTCGGACGACCTTATCCACACGCTTCTCGATCTGCTTGACATTTGCACGCCGGAATACGATGCGACGCGCAGTGTGGTGAATCCTTCGTATAATGAAAAACGCCCCCGCGTTGTGCAGGGGCGGAATTATGATCGCTCGATGAAATAAAAAACGTATGATGTTTTTCCCGGCAGTCCCCGTTTATTGCAGCTCGCCCTGATGCAGGTTGATGATCTCGCCCATGAGCATTTTCCCTTGGATGTCAGGATGCAGGCCGTCGATGGAGAGCCGCGTGTCGAGCACGGTCTTCGTCTCGTCGTAGAAATACGGCTCGAGGTCGATGAAATACGGCTGCGCTTTGATGTAAGCGTTGATGTGGTTCATTTTGTCACGCCATTTTGGGTCCGTGTCCGTGTGGAATGCAAAGCGGATATTGCCGGGGTGGATCGGCATGAGCGTCAGGAAGATCGGGCGGATGTCGTGCTCTTCGCAGAGTGCTTTGATGCGCGCGAGGTCTTTGATGACATCGTTTGCCGAGATCGTCGCGTCGCGCAAGCTGTTCGTGCCCGTGAGGATCAGGAGGTTCGCCGGATGCATCGGCACGACGTCTTCTTCAAAGCGGGCGAGCGTCGTCTTGCTCGTGTCGCCGCTGCGGCCGAGGTTCACGGCGGGGAAGTCGAGGTACGTCGCGTAGCTGTACTCGAGCGCGGACGGCGGATACGAGACGGCGCCGCCGCCATGCGTGATGCTGTCGCCGAACATCGCGGCCTTGACGTATTCGTGCTCCGGCATGACGAAATGCGCCGTGTCGGAGTAATGGCCGATGGTGTTGCCTTTCGCATCGACGGCGCGCACGCGCCAATAGTAGTCGCCGGCGTATGGCCGCGCGTATTCGTCGTAGCAATTCGCGGCGGAGTCGACGACGCGATGCCAGACGCGGTACGGCAGCGGCGCCGTGTTGTTTTCATCGTCTGCCGTCGTCGGCTCCGTCATGAGCTCGACTTCGTAGTGCGCGATGCCATGCAGCGGGATCCAGCTGTAGACGGGGTAGATCGGCATGGAAAAATTTGGCATGCGGTCGAAGTCATTGATGAGCGGCGCGTCGGGCGTGGGGGCCGTCCAGTCGATCGTGATGGGCTCGGCCTCGCTCCACTCGCCGATGGCGCCGAGGTGCAGGCCGAGCGCGCGCACGCGGTAGTAGAGCTGCGTGTACTTCTGATATTTGCGCAGATCCGCCTGCCAGCCATTCGTGAAGACTTCGCGCGTGCTTTCGAGATGGCCGTTTTTCGAGAGCTCCGTGCCGCCCTCGCTTTGCGGCGGCTCGGAGAGGAGCTCGACCTCATAGCAGACAGCATCGGGCACGGCGTGCCAGACGAGGAACGGCATGGCGCTCGCGGGATGGCTCGGCGTGTAGTGCGTGATCGTCACGGGCTGCGGCGGCTCATGGTAGTTCGGATTCGCGACGGGCTTCGAGGCTTCCGTGAGCTGGCCGAACAGGCCGTAGGCCGTCACGCGGTAAAACATCGGGATGGCGCCCGTCGGCACGTCATAGCTGTTTTCGCGCGTCGTCGCGGTCTCGAGCAGATGATATTCCGGCGCATCCTCGACGCGTCCCGTCGTCTTCGAAAACGTCTCGACGCGATACCGGCAAGGATACGGCAGCTTTTCCCACGTGAAGCGCAGATGCCCGCGCTCCGTCTCCACAAATTCCGCGGCGAGCGGCTGATCCCGCCGCCCCCACGGGTCGGTCTTTTCCAGCACGAAAATAAACGCGAGGCACATCACGGCGATGAGCGCGAGGAACGAAAGGAATTTCAAAATATTTTTCAACGATAAAGGTCTCCTGGATTGTGGTATAATCCTAGTATACCATAGGAAAGCCATCGAGGGGGCGTTTTTTTGATGACGGAAACAGAGAAAGCTGCGACGGGAAAGGAGCCGCACGGACTCGTCCTTGTGCATACGGGCGATGGCAAGGGGAAGACGACGGCGGCGCTCGGGCTGGCGCTCAGGGCGTGGGGCGACGGGCTTCGCGTCTTGATCTTGCAATTCATCAAGGGCGGCTGGAAGTATGGCGAGCTCCATGCAATCCAGGCGCTCGCGAAAAGTCCTGCGGGCGGCACGATTGCGCTGCGGCAGCGAGGCCTTGGCTTCACGCGCAAAGGGAATGTGGATGCAGAGGAACATCGGCGCGCGGCAAGGGAAGCGCTCGATGAAGCGCGCGCGGCGATCACGAGCGGCGCTTGGGATTTGATCGTCCTCGACGAAATCAATTACGCCGTGAAATTCGGATTGCTGGACGTCTCGGATGTGCTCGCGCTGCTCGACGCGCGTCCGCAGGGTCTTCACCTTGTGCTGACGGGACGCGACGCCGCACCGGAGGTCATCGCCCGCGCCGATCTCGTGACGGAGATGCATCTTATAAAGCATCCGTTTCAAAAGGGCATCCAGGCGCAGAAGGGCATTGAATTTTGAACGATGGCGCGTGCTTGAGATTCTTTTGCTGGCTGCGGCTTCCTAGGGGGACGACGACGCAAAAATTACGCACGAATTCTCATAGAGATTCCAGTAAAACTATGATATGATATAAAAGATACGGAAAGAAGAGGAGGAGGGCGTGTGAGCAGGCTGCGAGGTTGGTGGAAGAGCGAGGCAGGCGGCGCGGTGCGCGCGGGACTCGCGACGGCGCTGTGCATGAGCGCAGGGCTTGTGCTCGTTGCACAAATTGCAGCCGAAGCCGGTGCTTATTTCCCGGCCGTCTACGTCGTCGCCGCCGCGCTCTCCGCGCTCGGCACGCTCGCGCTCGGACGACGCGGGGCTGCCGTCGCGCTCGGCCCCGACCTCATGACGGCGGGCTGGCTCTTTGCGTTGCTCGTCATTTCGCATGGGCTGACGCTCGGACAGCTTTACGCGCTCTCTGCCACGGTTGCGTTCCTCGTCTGCATCGCTGCATTCACGGGCGTTGCATCAAGAATTGTCCGGGCCGTCCCGCTGTGCATCCGCCAGGCACTCCCGCTCGCGCTCGGCGCGATGATGGTGCTCTGGGGGCTCGAGCGCGGGCGCCTGCTGCTCGCCTCGCCCGTCCATCTCGTGATGCTCGGCGACTTCGCGGACCCGCTGGCGTACTTCAGCTTGCTCGGCATCGTTGTGATGCTCGGCCTTTGTGCTATGAAGTTTTATGCTGGGGATGCACAACAGACGCCTCCCCCCTTGGGGGAGGGGGACCGCGAAGCGGTGGAGAGGGTAGCGCAGGTACGCGATTCACGACTCTATCGAAAGGATAGAGAATCACATCAGACGTCACCCTCTCCGCCTCGCATGCGCTCGGCACCTCCCCCAGAGGGGGAGGCTTTGGGCAAGTGCGTTGGACTTGGGCTTTTGGTGACAGCGGCGCTGTCGTTTATCGAGGGCTTCTGGATCATCCCGCCCGCGCCGTTCTACGCGCCGGAGGGACTCGACCGTTCCGTCGGCTTGTTCCTGCTCGCGGGCGAGGGCGATGCGAAGGCGCTGGCCACGATGATTGCCACCCTGCCGTGGTTGTTCCTCGTGATGATTTTGAATTTCTGGGGGACATGGCAGGCGTTGGGGACTTCCAACGTTATCGGGGCGAACGGAACACCAGGAATGCAGCGACGAGACGCGACCGCGGAACCGTCGTTGCCGTCCAAACGTCCGTTGTGCCTCGCGGCCGCCATGAATCTCCTCGCGGCGCTCTGCGGCATGACGCCGATGACGGCGGCGCCGGAGTCGGCGATGGCGGGGGAGGCTGGGCGCGCGCGGCCGCAGGCGTATGCCGTCGGCGCAGCCGCCGGCCTGTTGTTTTTGATGTGCGCCGCGCCGCTCGCGAAGGAGCTCGCGTCGTTTCCGGCGATGCTCGTGCCGTGCGTTGTCGTTGCAGGGTTGTTCCTGCTTTTGCGTACGCAGCTTGTGTGGTCGGCGTTCGACCTTGCCGAACGTACAGCCGTCGTTGTACTCGTTGTGATCGTCCCGTTAACGTACGATATGGCGTTAGGGCTATCCATTGCAACGGTCGCTTATGTATTGCTCAAGGTGTTATCGAATCGCACAGAAGACATCACGCGCACGATGCGCATCCTTGCAGCCTTTGTCGTGCTGATCGTCTTCTTTGATGCTTGGCTGTTTTAACTGCTGGATTTCTGGTTTGTGGATAGGGATCGTTTTAGAAGGGAGCATTCGCTCATGCATGCATGGGGAACATCATTGGGTTCATTCGTTTTTGTTGGCGCGCTCGCTGGCGTGGTCCTTTTTTCCACGCCGACCGACGTGCAGGCGCATCGCCTGACGCCGTCGCAGGCGTCGGAGCGTGTGGAGCTGCCGGGGCGCACGGTGCAGCAGCCGTCCGGCGTGCGCCGTGACGTGCGCCCGACACCGGCGGGCTCGACGCGCGTCGTGCCGCGCGATGACGCGGCGAAAGGGTCGCTTGAGGATCGCATCCAGGCGATCCTGCATCCCGTCGAAGAACCGACGATGAACCCCATGCCTTTTGACGTCCCCAAGACGATCTCGGCCTACGATGACGCGATCATCGGCACGCCGCTCGCGACGGAAGAGCAGTGCGTGAAGTATCTGCTCGCGTACAATCCGGCGCCGAATATCTCCTGCACGCCGCAGCAGCTCGTGTCCTTTTACTATCAGGAAGGCGCGCGCGAGGGCATCCGTCCCGATGTCGCGTTCGCGCAGGCGCTGAAAGAGACGGGCTTCTTCCGCTATGGCGGCGATGTCGTGCCGTCGCAGAACAATTACTGCGGCCTCGGCACGACGGGCGGCGGCGTGCGCGGCGCGGCCTTTGCGACGCCGCAGCTCGGCGTGCGCGCCCACATCCAGCACCTCCTTGCCTACGCTTCGACGCGCGAGCCGCAGGAGCCCGTCGTCGACCCGCGCTACATGCTCGTGCGCGGCACGTATGGGGACAATACGCTCGGCGCCTGGGAAGACCTCAATGGTCGCTGGGCCGTGCCCGGCCATTCGTACGGCCAGAGCATCCTCTCGATGTTCCGTGCGATCCTCAGCGAATAAAGATTTTTACGATACAGAAAGGATGACCACCCTTCGATGATTACCACGAACAACCTGAGCCTCCAGTTCGGCAAGCGCGTCCTCTATAAAGACGTCAACCTGAAGTTCACGCCGGGCAATTGCTATGGCATCATCGGCGCGAATGGCGCTGGCAAATCGACATTTTTGAAGCTCCTGTCCGGCGAGCTCGAGCCGACGGGCGGCACGGTCGAGGTCAGCCCAGGCGAGCGCCTCGCGGTCTTGAAGCAGGATCACTATGCCTACGACCAGTATCAGGTGCTCCGCACGGTCATGATGGGCCATCCGCGCCTCGTCGAGATCATGGACGAAAAGGATGCCCTGTACGCAAAGCCAGACTTTTCCGAAGCGGACGGCATGAAGGCCTCGGAGCTCGAAGCAGAGTTCGCCGAGATGAATGGCTGGGACGCGGAGTCCGACGCGGCGAAGCTGCTGAACGGCCTCGGCATTCCTGACGACAAGCACACGATGATGATGTCCGAGCTCACGGTGAAGGAAAAAGTCCGCGTGCTTCTCGCGCAGGCGCTGTTCGGCAATCCTGACATCCTGCTCCTCGATGAGCCGACGAATCATCTCGACGTCGTCTCGATCAACTGGCTTGAAGATTTCCTCGCGGACTTCCCGAATACGGTCATCGTCGTCTCGCATGACCGCCATTTCCTCAATCAGGTCTGCACGTACATCTGCGACGTCGATTTCGGCGAGATCCGCCTGTACGCGGGCAACTACGATTTCTGGTACCAGTCGAGCCAGCTCGCCCTGCAGCTGCAGAAAGAGCAGAACAAGAAGGCCGAGGAAAAAATCAAGGAACTCCAGAACTTCATCGCGCGCTTCGCCGCGAATGCCGCGAAGTCGAAGCAGGCGACGAGCCGCAAGAAGCTCCTCGACAAGATCAAGGTCGAAGACATCAAGCCGTCGTCGCGCCGCTATCCGTACATCGCCTTCACGCCGGACCGCGAGGCGGGCGACCAGCTCCTCATGGTCGATGGCATCAGCAAGAACGTTGACGGCGAGCAGGTGCTGAAGAACGTCAGCTTCACGCTGAAAAAAGGCGACAAGGTCGCGTTCGTCGGGCCGAACACGCTCGGCAAGACGATGCTGTTCAAGATCCTCATGGGCGAGGAAGAGCCGGACACGGGCTCGTTCAAATGGGGCGTGACGACGACGCAGGCCTACCTGCCGTCCGACAACGCGGCGTACTTCGATGATGTGGACCTCAACCTCGTCGATTGGCTGCGCCAGTATTCGAAAGACCCGGACGAGACCTTCGTGCGCGGCTTCCTCGGGCGCATGCTGTTCACGGGCGAGGAAAGCCAGAAAAAGGCGAACGTCCTCTCGGGCGGCGAGCGCGTGCGCTGCATGCTGTCGCGCATGATGCTCTCGGGCGCGAACGTGCTGCTGCTCGACGAGCCGACGAATCATCTCGACCTCGAATCCATCACGGCGCTGAACAACGGCCTCATCGCTTTCCCGGGCACGGCGCTTTTCGCGTCGCACGACCACCAGTTCGTCCAGACGATCGCGAACCGCATCATCGACATCACGCCGGACGGCGTCGTCGACCGCGTGACGACGTATGATGAATTCCTCGCGAACGAGACTGTGCAGCAGCAGATTGCGGCCAAGTATCAGGGCGCAGAGGATTAACCCGGACCATCAAAGGACATCCAGCATGCTCAAAAAAATGTTTTCTACCCTGAAACACGAACAGCGAAAAGAAGTCGTCTCGGCCGTCCGCCTGCGTGAAATGGTGGACGTGCTGCGGAAGTACGATGTCGTGCGCGGCCTGTCGCCGGAAAAACTCCGGCACATCCTCGAAGACCTCGGCCCGACGTTCGTGAAGCTCGGCCAAGTCATGAGCATGCGCCCCGATTTTTTGCCGCAGGAATACTGCGACGAGCTTATAAGGCTGCAGACGGAAGCGAAGCCGCTGCCGTTTGAAACCATCATTGAGACGATCGAGCAGGAGTACAGCCGCAAGTGGGACAAGGTCTTTGCCTCCGTGGACGAGACCGTGCTCGGCTCGGCCTCCATCGCGCAGGTGCACAGCGCCGTGCTCGTCACGGGCGAGCGCGTCGTCGTGAAAGTCCAGCGCCCCGGGATCTATAAGATCATGGCGCGCGACATGGTGCTTTTGAAGCGCGCCGCGCGCCTCGTCAAGGTCGTCAGCCATTCGCAGGATGTCATCGACTTCGACATGGTGCTCGACGAGATGTGGTCGATTGCGAAGCAGGAGATGGATTTCCTCATCGAGGCCGACCACATCGAAGAGTTCGCGCATCTCAATCACGACGACATGTTCGTCTCGTGCCCGCACGTCTACCGCGAGCTCACGACGCAGCACATCCTCGTCATGGAGTACATCGACGGCGTGCCCATCGACGACTTCCAGGGCCTCGCGGCGCGCGGCGTCGACGTGACGGTGCTCGGGCGGCGGCTCGGCGAGAACTACGTCAAGCAGATCATCGAGGACGGCTTTTTCCACGCCGACCCGCATCCTGGCAACATCTGGGTGCGGGGTGGCCGCATCGTCTGGCTCGACCTCGGCATGATGGGGCGCCTGTCGAACCGCGACCGCACGGCGATCCGCAAGGCCGTCATGGCGCTCGCGAATCACGATACGTTCGAGATGAAGACGGCCGTGCTCGCGCTCGGCGTGCCGCGCGGCCACATCAATCATACGGCGCTCTACCAGGACATCGACGCGCTCATGGCGCAGTACGGCACGCTCGATTTCCGCGAGCTCAAGATGGGCGTCCTGACGCGCCAGATCATGAACATCCTGCGCGTCCACCATATCGCCTGCCCGCAAGGCCTCTCGATGTTCGCGCGCGGCGTGCTGACCATCGAGGGCGTCATGCGCCTCGTCTGTCCGAAAGTCAGCTTCGTCGAGATCTTTGCGACGAGCCTCCAGCTGAACTTCAAGAAGAATTTCAACTGGCGCGACGAGCTCCTGAAGGCGCGGCGCGAAGGCTACCTCATCCTGCACAAGTCCCTGCAGCTGCCGGAGCAGATTTCCGACATCCTCAAGATGACGATGAGCGGCCAGACGAAAGTGAACCTCGACGTCACGGGCTCGGAAGAGCCGCTGCGGCGCATCGACAAGATGGTGAACCGCGGCATCGTCGCCATCTTGACGGCAGCGCTGCTCCTTGGCTCCAGCACGATCTGCACGACGAACATGACGCCGAAAATTTTGGAAATCCCGATTCTCGGCTTTTTGGGCTATCTCATCGCCTTTTTCCTGAGCCTCCGGCTCATCTGGGATATCCACAAAGGACGTTGAGCGGCGCTGACGACCAGCAACAGCATAAAACAAGGGGCTATTGCCATGCAAAGTCAGGAAGAACATCTCGTTGATTTTGAACGATTGAAAGAGCTTGTGGCGGAGCGTGCCATCTTATGGCGCGAACATGCGTTGCAACGGATGAACGAACGCAGGATTAGCAAAGCGGACGTGAAAGAGGCAATTCTTTCGGGAGAGGTCATTGAGGATTATCCCGATGCCTACCCGACACCGAGTTGCTTGGTCTTGGGCTGTACGGTCGGCGGCAAAAGGATTCATGTCGTTTGCGGCGTCCTCGATGGCATGGCTGTCATCATCACGACCTATCAACCGAGTGCTCGCAAGTGGTGGCCAGACGGAAAGACGCGGAGGTGACAAGAATGAAATGCTTTATGTGCAAAGGAGATTTGGAACATGCGCGGAAGACGTATGTGGCGACGCTGGAACATTGCGTCATCGTGATCAAGGATGTTCCCGCGATGGTATGCACGCAATGTGGTGAAGCGTACTATACGGATGATGTGTCCGACCGTCTGGAACAAATCATCGATAAAATCAGGGACATGGTGCAAGAAGTTGCGATTGTCGAATATGACAAGGTGGCTTGATGCGCTGCTGTGAAAGCCATGAAAGCCCACGATGAAGCGGGAAGAAATTCGCGCACAGGATACCACCCGCTTTTTATTGGCTGCATTGCCCATAGAAAAGGGGCTGTTGCAAAACTGCAACAGCCCCTTGTTGTTTGTTCATTGGATGAAAGGAAAACGCTGGCCGCTTATTTCTTCAGCTTGAAATGGCTGACGACTTCGTGCAAGTCGTTCGCCGCTTCCGATTGCTGCTGGCTCATCGCATTGACTTCGTCGACCGAGCTCGAGACGCTGTCGACGTCGGTCGTCACCTGCGTCGAGAGTTCGGCCGTCTCCTGCGAGGAGTTCGCGATCTGCTCGATGGCGGCGCTGACCTGTTCCATCGTCTCGTTGACCTGCTGGCTCGTCGAAGCGATGTGCTCCGCGACCTTGCGGAACGTCTCGGCGTCGCTGCCATACTGTTCGGCGACCTTGACGAACGTCTCATACTGCGGCGCGACCGTGTCATTGAGGAAGCCGAGGATGGCCTTTGCATCGCCCGAGAGACCGGCGAACGCGCCTTGCACGGCCTGAATCGTTTTCTGGATTTCCTCGACCGTGTCGGCGGTCTCCTTTGCGAGCTTGCCAATCTCCGACGCGACGACGGCGAAACCGCGGCCCGACTCGCCGGCGCGTGCCGCTTCGATGGAAGCGTTGAGCGACAGCAAGTTGATCTGCTCGGCGATGCCGGAGATGGATGTCGCCATCGTGCCGATCTGTTCGACCGTCCGCGATTGCGCGATGGAAGCTTCGAGCTTGCTGCTGAATTCGCGTGCGAGTTTTTCTGCCGAGCGGCTGGCTTCCGTAGACTCGGACTGCACTTTCTGGGCGCGGCCCTGGATATCGTCGGCCTGCCGCAGGCTCGCGTGCGCTTCGTCTGACAGCGAGCGGATGGCATTCGTGACGTCGTCGACGGAGGCATTGACTTCTTCCGTCGCCGAGCTCGCGTTCATCATCGCTTCGCTGATGGACTGCATCTTCTGCTCGATGGAGCTGAAGCCTTGCTTGAGCTGGTCCGCGGACGTGCCGAGCGTCTGGCTCGACGCTGTCATGTGATCGGCCTGGCCGGAAATCTTGTGCAAGACGTCCTTCGTCTTCTGGAACATCTCGTTCATCGCCGTGCCGAGGCGGCCGATCTCGTCGTTTTTCTTCGGATGGTTGCCCTCGCGCGCATAGTTGCCTTCTGCGAGGTCTTCCGCGAAGACCTGGTTGACGGCGATGCGCTTCACATAGCTGTCGATGGTGAAATAGGCCGCCATCATCAAGAGGACGAGAACGATGACGGCGATGGCGACGAGCTTCCAGACGAGCGAGCGCGCGCTGGCGTAGAGCTCGGACTCCGTCTGCACGAGGCCGAGGCTCCATCCCGTGTCTTTCATCGTCGCGTATGTCAGCACTTGCTTCGTGCCGTTGTCATCCTCGTACGTCGTGACGCCAGCGTCATTCGCGACGACCTCTTTCATCGCGGCCGCGAGCGAGGCATTCTGCTCTTCCGTGGCGTTCGCGCCATTTTCGAGCTTGTCCTCGGCGACGCCGGCGAGATAGACGCCCTTGTCCGTGATGAGGAACGCATGGCCTGTCTCGCCGACCTTGATGCTGTCGATGAGGTCAGCGATTTCTTTCAGCGAGATGTCGACGGTCGCGGCGCCGATGAATTTCTCGCCGCCTTCCTCCGTCGTGGCGTAGATCGGCGCGCTGTACGTGACCATGACGATTTTCGCCGACGGATCGAAATACGGCGCCGTCAGGAACATCTTGCCCTTGCCGGCGTTCTTCGCGCCGACGTACCACTCTTCATTGAGGTACGGGCCGCTTTCCGCGACGTAGTTGAAATCCACTTTGAGACTGCCGTTCTCGCGGAACGTGAACGGGCAGACAAATTCTTTGTCCGCGCTGTACGCAAATGGCTCGAACCAGAGGCCGCCGCCGTTCGCGAGGCTCTGGCTGTCGAGCTCATCCACGATGTCCTCGGCCAGGTCTTCCTCGCTTTCGTCCGTGTAATCAAAGCCGGCATTGTACGCCATGTGATTGCAGGCGATCTCCATCCGCTGCAGCATCTCATGGATCTCGGCGCTGTTCGTCTTCAGCGTCTGCTGCATGCTGCCCGTCGCGAGCTCCGAGATGTTGCCGTAGCTGCTGTAAGCAGCGATGCCGGTGATGACGATGAGGCCGACGAGGATGGCCGGCAGCAAGATCAAGCACATCTTGAGCTTGATGCTGCGGAAGCCTCCTTGAAGTTCTGACATGAAAACACTCCCTTTTCCCATACTCCCATAGTTGAACGATACCATAGTATTCGCCGTTCTATGGTCGCTATCCTGCCTAGTGGATGTAAAAAAATTATTTTGTTTGTGCGTTCCTTCTACGCACAAATAAATTTGAAAACTTCCGTCCGCTGTGATAAAATAGCGACCGTATGCAATATCACAAAGAAATGCGATGAACGAGCGAGTAGCGTGCGCGGAAACCGGAAGCGAGCCGGGGCGGGTGGGAGCCGGCAGGGGAAGCGTGCGGGAAGATCCCTCGGGAGCAGCCGGTTGAAAACGAAAATTTTTCGTGAGTAAGCCGCGCCGGAGTCCCCGTTACGGAACAATGCATCGCGTTTTCGCCGTGCGTGAAATAGGTGGTTTCTTGTGGCAGTCTGCCCTCATCCTGTTTTGGATGGGGGCTTTGTTTTTAGGGAGGAATCCGGTTGTATAAGAAAGTAGACACCAACCTCAATTTTGTCGAACGCGAGAAGGAAGTCTTGCAGTTCTGGAAAGATCACGACATCGCGCAGAAAGCGATTGATCAGCGCAAAGGCAATGACACGTTCACGTTTTACGACGGCCCGCCGACGGCGAACGGCAAGCCGCATATCGGCCACGTGCTGACGCGCGTCATCAAGGACATGCTGCCGCGCTATGCCTCGATGAAAGGGAAGAACGTCCTCCGCAAGGCCGGCTGGGATACGCACGGCTTGCCGGTCGAGCTCGAAGTCGAAAAGGCCATCGGCATCAACGGCAAAGAGCAGATCGAGGCGTATGGCATCGAGCCGTTCATCAAGAAATGCCGCGAGTCCGTCTGGAAATACAAGGGCATGTGGGAAGAATTTTCCGATGTCGTCGGCTTCTGGGCTGACATGGATCATCCGTACATCACGTACGAGAATGACTTCATCGAGTCCGAGTGGTGGGCGCTGAAGGAAATCTGGAAGAAAGGCCTCCTCTATCAGGGCTACAAGGTCGTCCCGTACTGCCCGCGCTGCGGCACGCCGCTGTCGTCGCATGAAGTCGCGCAGGGCTACAAGGACGTCACGGAGCGCTCGGCCATGGTGACGTTCCGCGCGACCGATGACGATGCGTATTACCTCGCATGGACGACGACGCCGTGGACGCTGCCGTCGAACCTCGCGCTCTGCGTGAACCCGGACGTCGATTACGTCAAAGTCCGCGTCGGCGAAAAGAATTACATCCTCGCGGAAGCGCTTGTGGATAAAGTCTTCGAAGGCGTCGAGGGCGAGCGCACGGTCGTCGAACATTACAAAGGCAAAGACCTCGAGGGCCGCAGCTACGAGCCGCTGTATCCTTTCGCGAATGATGCCGTCGCGAAGCAGCCGAGCAAGAAGGCGTTCATCGTCGTCTGCGACGGCTACGTCACGACGGAAGACGGCACGGGCATCGTCCACATCGCGCCGGCCTACGGCGAAGACGATAACCGCGTCTGCCAGAAATACGGCGTCGCTTTCGTGAACCTCGTCAACGGCAAGGGCGAGCTCACGGAGGAGACGAAGTGGCCGGGCGTTTTCGTGAAAAAAGCCGACCCGATGATTTTGAAGGATCTGAAAGAGCAGGGCAAGCTCTTCAAGGCGCCGGAATTCACGCATAGCTATCCGCATTGCTGGCGCTGCGACACGCCGCTGCTCTACTACGCGCGCTCGTCATGGTTCATCCGCATGACGGCCGTGAAAGACGAGCTCGTCGCGAATAACCAGACGGTCAACTGGATCCCGAAAGCGCTCGGCGAAGGCCGCTTCGGCAACTGGCTCGAGCACGTGCAGGATTGGGGCCTGTCGCGCAACCGCTACTGGGGCACGCCGCTCCCCGTCTGGGAATGCGAGTGCGGCCATCAGGAATGCATCGGCTCGATTGCAGAATTAAAAGAGAAGAGCGACAACTGCCCGGACGACATCGAGCTCCATCGCCCGTATGTCGATCAGGTCACGATCAAGTGCCCGAAGTGCGGCAAGCCGATGCACCGCGTGCCGGAAGTCATCGACTGCTGGTTCGACTCCGGCTCCATGCCGTTCGCGCAGTGGCATTATCCGTTTGAGAACAAAGACATCTTCGAACGGCGTTTCCCCGCGGACTTCATCTCCGAAGCTGTCGACCAGACGCGTGGCTGGTTCTACTCGCTGATCGCCATCTCGACGCTGCTGTTCCACTGCTCGCCGTACAAGAACGTCATCGTGCTCGGCCACGTGCAGGACAAGGACGGCCATAAGATGTCGAAGTCGAAAGGCAATGCCGTCGACCCGATGGACGCGCTGCGTCAGCATGGCGCCGATGCCGTCCGCTGGTATTTCTACGAAAACAGCGCGCCGTGGCTGCCGAACCGCTACCACTCCGATGCCGTGCAGGAAGGCCAGCGCAAATTCATGGGCACGCTCTGGAACACGTATGCGTTCTTCGTGCTTTATGCGAACATCGACAACTTCGACGCAACGAAGTACTCACTTGATTATGAAAAGTTATCGGTCATGGACAAGTGGTGCCTCTCGCGCCTGAACACGATGGTCAAGGAAGTCGATAGCGACCTCTCGAACTACCGCGTGACGGAAGCCGCGAAAGCGCTCGAGCAGTTCGTCGACGAGCTCTCGAACTGGTACGTCCGCCGCAGCCGCAGCCGCTTCTGGGCGAAGGGCATGCCGGAGGATAAGGTCAACGCCTACATGACGCTCTACACGGCGCTCGTGACACTCGCGAAGGCCGCGGCCCCGATGATCCCGTTCATGACGGAGTCCATCTACCGCAACCTCGTCTGCAGCATCGACCAGAATGCACCGGAGTCCGTGCACCTCTGCGACTTCCCGCAGGCAAACGAGGCGCACATCGACACGGAGCTCGAACAGAACATGGGCGAAGTGCTCGACATCGTCGTGCTCGGCCGCGCCGCGCGCAACGAAGCGAACATCAAGAACCGCCAGCCCATCGGCACGATGTATGTCAAGGCCGAGAGCGTGCTCTCTGATTTCTACAAGCAGATTGTCGAAGAAGAGCTCAATGTCAAGCGCGTCGAGTTCAAGGACGACATGGAAGCGTATCTGACGTACACGTTCAAGCCGCAGTTCCGCGTGCTCGGCCCGAAGGTCGGCAAAAAAATGGGCGCGATCCAGAAAGCGCTCAAAGCCGTCAACGGCCACAAGGCGAAGGAAGAACTCGACAAGACCGGCCAGCTCGTCCTTCATCTCGCGGACGGCGATGTCACGCTGCAGCCGGAAGACGTCGAAGTCACGATGGCGCAGACGGAGGGCTACAACTGCCAGCGCTACGGCGGCGTGACGATCGCGCTCGAGACGACGCTCTCGGAAGAACTCATCGAAGAAGGCTTCGTGCGCGAGATCGTCAGCAAAGTCCAGACGATGCGCAAAGAGAACGGCTACGAGGTCACGGACCGCGTCGATGTCTACCTTTCGGGCAATGAAAAGCTCGAAGCGCTTGTGAAGAAGAATGAAGCGTTCCTCAAGAACGCGACGCTGACGAACAGCGTGCACTACGGCGAGCTCGACGGCCACCAGAAAGAGTGGAACATCAACGGCGAGACGGTCACGCTCGCAGTCAAATGATGACGCCGGAAGAACACGCATGCGCCCACGCCCTCGGCCTGCCGCATGAACATGAGCATGCGCATGAACACGCACATGATGAAGAACATTCGCACGCGCATGGCCACGGCCATACGCACAGCCACACGCAGACGAAAGCCGTGCTCAATCGCATGTCGCGTCTCATCGGCCACCTCGAAAAAGTCAAGCGCATGGTCGAAGAAGGCGAAGATTGCAGCGACGTGCTGATCCAGCTCTCTGCCGTCGACTCGGCGCTCAAAGGCGTCGGCCGCATCATCTTGAAGGATCACATCAGCCACTGCATCGTCGACGCCGCACGCGACGACGATGACGAGGCCATCCAGAAGCTCAACAAGGCCATCGACCAATTTTTGAAGTAATTCACGCACTTAAGCCTCCCCTCTGGGGGAGGTGCCGAGCGAATGCGAGGCGGAGAGGGTAGCGCAGTAGCTGGATTTTGAAGTCTTTCGATAGAATCGAGAATCTCATCAGCCGCTACCCTCTCCGACCCCTTCGGGGCCACCTCCCCCAGAGGTAATGTCATTAAGTTAAGAGACAGCCCTCCTCCTTGGAGGAGGGACAGGGCCGGCAGGCCCAGGGAGGAGCGGCTTGTAGAGCAAAACAATCCACTCGTTGTCACACAGCGCCCGTGCGCGCACGCCGTTTGATATGTTACGACGTACGGCCACGGGGCCTGAGTGACCGCGTACGTATTGGTACGACCTACAGGCCGCTCCCTCCTGACGCTGCGCTTCGCTCCGCGTCTGTCCTCCCTCCAAGGAGGGAGGCTGGGGGTTGTGAGCCTTTCGCGCTTAACTTAATGATATTACCCCCAGAGGGGGCATTCGAACTTTCAAGGAGGAATTGCGTTTGAACGATAACGAACTGCTCACGCTCGGCATCGAGTCGAGCTGCGATGAGACGTCGGCGGCCGTCCTCCGGGGCGGGCGCACGATCCTCTCGAACATCATCTCGACGCAGATCCCCGTGCACCAGAAATTCGGCGGCGTCGTGCCGGAGATTGCCTCGCGCAAGCACATCGTGAACATCCTGCCCGTCATTGACGAGGCCATCCACGAAGCAGGCGTGACGCTTTCCGACATCGATCAAGTCGCCGTGACGTATGGCCCCGGCCTCGTCGGCGCGCTGCTCGTCGGCGTGTCGGCGGCGAAAGCGCTCGCGTTTTCGCTCGACGTGCCGCTCATCGGCGTCAACCATCTCGAAGGCCATATCTTTGCGAATTTCCTCGCCGCGCCGGAACTCACGCCGCCGTTCGTTGCGCTCGTCGTCTCGGGCGGCCACACGGCGCTCGTGCGTGTCGAGGACTACAACCGCTTCCGCATGCTCGGGCAGACGCGCGACGATGCGGCTGGCGAAGCATTCGACAAGGTCGCGCGCGTGCTCGGCCTGCCGTATCCCGGCGGCCCGCGCATCGACAAGCTCGCACGCGAAGGGCAGCCGACGATCGACTTCCCGCGCGCGCTCGACGAAAAAGGCAACTACGAGTTCAGCTTCAGCGGCCTGAAGTCCGCCGTGCTGAACTACATCAACAGCGAGCGCATGAAAGGGCACGAGCTCGATCTCCCTGACATCGCAGCGTCATTCCAGTCGTCCGTCGTCGACGTCCTCGCGCACAAAGCGTTCGCGGCCGTGCGCGCGGCCGGGCTCGACACGCTCGTGCTCGCGGGCGGCGTCGCGGCGAATTCCGCGCTCGAAGCGAAACTGCGCGACGGTGCAAAGAAACGCGGACTGAGGTTCTTTTTCCCCGACCGCATCCTCTGCACGGACAACGCAGCGATGATTGCGTGCCGTGGCTTTTACCAGGCGCAGGCGGGCAGCGTCAGCGATCTGTATCTCAACGCCGTTCCAGGACTTTCGCTCCAAGATGTCGGTGCGTGACGGTGGAATGTCGTAAGCAATGAGATAGAAGACAACGAAAGCGTAAATTTTCTCATCAAGATTTACGCAACTGTTGTCTTCTTTTTTGTTATAATCCCATCTTTGACAGTTGAAAGCCACAGAACCCTTGATTTGCAAGGGCTCTGCGGCCTTTTTTAATGCTCCGATATGTAGCTATATATTACTTTTTGATTGGATTTATCTGTTTTTTTTGCTTTGGGCGACGACCGAGCGCATGCTGCGTCCTGTCGTGATTTCGAAATCTGTGCGGAACCCGGCATGCTGGTGCAAGGCATCTGTGAGGTCTGTTCGGGTATAGGCAGGGATGTATCCTGTGCCGTCTCCTGTTTTTGCGAGCTCCATGTCGCGGAGCGTCGAGATGATTTCTTCGCATGTGAATTGCGGGCCGAGCTGTCTCTGGAGGATGCGGAAAACGAACAACGCGATGTAGCACGTCAGGAAGTGCGCCTTGATGCGGTCCTCGCGTTGCAGGTAGACGGGGCGCGCCCGGAACTCCGTCTTCATGATGCGGAAGCATTCCTCAATCTGCCATCTCTGCCGGTTGATTTTCAAAATTTCGCAGATGTCCGCATCCTCGAGGTTCGTGCAGACTGCGTAGAATCCGTCGTACATTTCTTCTTTGGCGATGGCCTCCATGTCAAGGGAGACATCGTCATGTGCACAGATTTCTCCGTCGGCCGTGCATCTGGTGTGGCGGATGAAGCGCCGCGGGTCTTCCTGGCTCTTCCCCTTGCGGGAGCAGGTGCCGGACGCGATCATCTTCTTGGCGCGTTCGATCTGGCCCTCGCGGATGCGGCGCAGGTAGTCCCGGTACTTGATGGAGTACGAGACGATGAGACGTTGTTCCAGAGCCTTCTCGCCTTTCTTCTCGGCACTTGGCGAGATGTTTTCCTTGATCCACCGTTCTTTGTAGAAGACCTTGTCAAAGCAGGCTTCCTCGTCCAGCTTCGTGATGTCGTACATCTTGTCGTCTCCGGGAAGCCGCCATCCCTCGGTATCGAGCGCGAATGCTTTCAAGTCGGCAGGGAGCTGCTTGACGGATTGCGTCGTGACGAAGCTCCGCAATTCTCTGCCACCGAGCCGGAGGTCATTGTACTTCCGGTTCTTTTTGGACGAGAGGCCGGCGTCCGTGCAGACGACGACGCTTTCCATGTCGAAATCTTGAAGAATTTTTTTCTCTAAGGGCTGCATGGTCGGCTGCTCGTTCTGGCTCCCGGGGTAGATGGAGAACGCGATGGGGATGCCGTCGTGATCCATGAAGAGCCCCATGCCGACGATGGGGCTCGGACGGTGCTCCTTGCTCTTTCCGTATCGGCGGAGCTCGTCCTCCTCCTCGATCTCGAAGTAGTAGTTCGTGCAGTCGTAATAGAGGATGTCCTTGCGGCGCTCCAAGATCTTCTGGCTGTTCTTGTAGAGCTCCGACTGGATGGCGTCGCTGTTTTTTGCGAGGACGGAGAGCGCGCGGTAAACATCCTGAATCTCAAAGTTCGGTTGCTCGTACAATTTTTTGGAAGCCTGAAAAGCTCCGAGCTTTGACGAAGGATAAAGGATGCGCGTGTAGACGAGGCGGGAGAGGATGGCGTTCAAGTCATATGCGGCATGGGTCGTC
>Ga0256404_1001458_pt1 | contig 56932 bp, 50 predicted proteins | sample RumenRJG_01DNA_FD_185990 | JGI IMG/M metagenome (GOLD analysis project Ga0256404, IMG submission 185990) | Bovine rumen microbial communities from Lethbridge, Alberta, Canada - RJG_01 | ecosystem: Host-associated > Mammals > Digestive system > Stomach > Rumen | place: Canada: Alberta | collected... | reverse complement strand
AAGTCGGAAACCCCTTTATTTACTGGGATTTCCGGCTAATTCTGCTTTGGGTGCCCGGAGGGACTCGAACCCTCGACATTCAGAACCACAATCTGACGCTCTAACCAACTGAACTACGGGCACCATGTCGGTTTTGCGGGTGCAAAGATACGGCAATTATTTGAGATAGCCAAATAATTGCCGTAATTTTTTTTGTTTGAAAGCTTAATTTCTTATTTAGCAGGAGTTGCGGGAGTAGCAGGAGCTTTCTGAGCAGGAGCAGCGTCTTTTGCAGGAGCAGCCTTCTGGTCACCACTCTGACTTGCACCAAAACCAGGAAGGGTATTTGGATTTGTCTGCTGCTGTTCGGTAGCAACGTTCTCAAGAACACTCTCAGAAGTGCTGGCGGTGGGGGCTACATAAGCGCAAATAACGCTGAGCACAACCATGGCGGCAGCAAGTCCCCAAGTTGCCTTCTCGATGAAGTCGGTAGTCTTGCGGACACCCATAATCTGATTAGAAGATGAGAAGTTGGATGACAGACCGCCACCCTTGGACTCCTGAATGAGCACAATGCCAATCATCAGCAGTGCTGCCAGTACGATAAGAATTACGAAAAATGTGTACATTTCTTTACTTATTTATTATTACTATTTATAATCAATTTCTCCAAAAAACGGATTTGGTCTGCAAAGTAAACATTTTTTTTTGGATAATTCAAATTTAAACGCTTAATAATTTCCAAAGCCTTGGAATATCGGCCTTGTTTGATATAAATTCGCGCCAAAGTTTCGGTAAAATAGCCTTCATCGGAGCTATTTTCTTCATTTTTCTCGTTTTCGTCGAGAAGTGGTAAAAATTCAGGAACTTCTTTCAGCTCGAAATTTCCGCCTTCATTATTTATGAAATTATCTATCAAATTCTGTCCCTTCATCTGAGGTTGTGCTTCCTCTTTGAAGGCTTCCTCTTCACCCTCAATCTCTAACAGATAGGAAACGTAGTCAACAGCCGCATCGGCAGGTGTCGGCTTTCTTTTTTTCTTACTGTCTGCATCCTCGACGGGAATGGTTTCAAGGAACTGATCAATCAGGGTGACGGTTCGTGAACCTTCTTTATCCTGCGACTTTGTCTTGGGTTTCTGGGTCTGCTGAAGGTTGTTGCGAAGGCGGTAGTGAGCAGCTTCTACCAGATTGAAGATGACACGACGGTCGCTGATGTAGATGGCAGCACGTCGGAGTTCTTCATCAAAGGTGGGGTCGTGGAGCAGATAGAGGTTCTGCAACAAAAGGAGACGGGCCGTCTGGAAATAGGGATACAGAGCCAGCAGGGAACGCAGGTCGTAGAGCGTTTCCTTGTCCATCTGTTCGGGGTGTTGTATCAGGTTCTGCAGGTCCATATGTTATTGTTAATAAAGATTACCAGTTGGCGACAGTGGCATTGAAGATCTGATCCACAATGTCTTCCGTCATTTCTGTGACAAGCTGATCCTGCACCGAGTTCAGGCTCAATCTTGAATCATAGCTCTTGGAGGATGAGAAAGAGCGTTCAAAATCTTCCTCATGCTTCACATTATTGGTAAAACGCACATTGACGGTCATCGTCAGTTCCACCATGGCAGAACTACCTTCAGCCGATACCGACTTGTTACGTTGCTGATACTGCGATATTTCGCCTTCTATCTTGAGGTCGCCATTGCGCTTCACCTGCTGTAAACGGGTGTGGCTGGCGAATTCATCCTTCAGTTGGTTGTTGAAGATACCTGCCATCGGGCCCCAGACGTAGGAGGCACGGATGGGGAACTCCTCAATCTGTATGGTCTTAGTCTTGGTATAGTCGATGTTGGAGCCATTGAACCTGTAGCCCGCCTCAAATAATCCGAAATTGAGTGTGCAGGCAGTAAAGGTGACGAGAATAATCATCGCCCCGACAATGACACCTATTTTCTTATTAATCGAGTCCATACTGTTTGATTCTTCTGTAGAGTGTGCGGTCAGAGATGCCCAGTTCCTGAGCTGCTTTCTTGCGATTACCGCCATTGCGCTCAAGTGCCTTTTCAATCATCTGGCGTCCAATGTCTTCCAGATTGAGAGTCTCAGGCTCCTTGATTTCCTCCGCAACAGCATCTTGAATGCCCATGGATGCAACCGGCGAAACGCTTTCACCGTCAGCATTGCTATACACCGTAGGCATAGACTGCTGCTGCGTGGAACGCGCGATGATGTTGCTGTTCAGTTCATTAGCCTCGTCCAACTGCTTGCGAAGTGCCCCGATTTCCCGTCGCATATCTGCCAGGCTGTTGCGGGTGTCGTAAATCACTTTGAAGAGCATCTCGCGCTCATTTTCGTAGGAGTGTTCACCCGTACCATTATTGATAGTGGCCAGCATGGTGCTTTCAGGGTCCTGTGGAATGTAATGCAGCAGAGCTTCCGAATCTATCTCGCGCTGCTGAGAGAGAACCGACATCTGTTCGGTGATGTTCTTCAGTTGGCGCACGTTGCCAGGCCATTTGTATTTCAGCATTACGCGCTTGGCGTCTTCCGTCAGCGTAATCTTGGGCAAACGGTATTTCTCGGCCATCTGCAAGGCAAAAAGGCGGAACAGCAGAATGATGTCCTCGCCGCGTTCGCGAAGGGGTGGCATCTGGATGGGGATGGTGTTCAGACGATAGTAGAGGTCTTCACGGAAGCGTCCCTCGCTGATGGCTTTCTGCATATTGATATTGGTAGCAGCCACAATGCGCACGTCTGTCTTCATCACCTTTGTTCCGCCCACACGGATGTATTCACCTGTTTCCAGAACACGGAGGAGGCGCGCCTGTGTGGCTAAAGGCAGTTCTCCCACTTCGTCGAGGAAGATAGTGCCCTTATTGGCAACGCCGAAATAGCCCTCACTCTCACCGATTGCACCCGTGAAAGAACCCTTCTCATGACCAAAGAGTTCGCTGTCGATGGTACCTTCGGGAATAGAACCGCAGTTGATGGCGAAATATTTCTCGCGGCGACGGGGCGAATTATCGTGAATGACGCGGGGAATGATTTCCTTTCCCACACCACTTTCACCGACAATCAGTACACTCAAATCTGTGGGTGACACCTGTAGGGCGACATCCAGGGCTCGATTCAGTGCATCGCAGTTACCTACGATATTATAGCGCTGTTTAATTCTTTGCAGTTCAGTCGTATTCATAATTGGCTGACAAAATTACATATTATTTTTCAATTCTCTGCAATTTTGGCAGATTTTTTATTGATTTTAATTAAAACGAGGCCGATGGCCACCCATATCAATTCTCGTATGCGTACGATGAGGCCGACGAAGATACCAGCGGAGGCAGACATCTTAAGACCCGCAGTTGACATGAGAAAGCCTCCTTCACGACCGCCAAGCTGCAGCGGAATGAAGAAAAGCAAGTTGGCAAAGAGCGACGTGAAAGCCAGAATCATGATACAGTCGATGAAGTTGACGCTGGGCATCAGCACGAGCAGACAGAACATGATTTCAAACGCAGACAAAATGCGGCAAGCCACTTCAAGCAGTACTGCAGAAAGGAAAGTACGCGGATTCTGCTTGTGGAGGTCGGCTATCTGACGGTCAATCGTATCGAGTTGTTCACGATTGCGCTCAATGAACCCGGTAGCCCATCGCCTGGCTCCAGGAATATGACTCAGAATGTTCATCATTCTGAAAGCCAGACCCTTGCGGTAGCCTACATTAAAAAACCAAATGCCGAGGGCACAGAACACGAGGGTGGCACACAGCATCACACCAACGGCAAAATTGACGGGCCGTGTGAGTATATACAACAGGACACCGACGAGCCAGAACCAGAAGTGGCTGAAGATGTGAGTCATCACATAGAGGATGACCGATGAGGAAGCACGGGCGGCACCAATCTTAGGCGTCAGTTCCATAATCCTGTAGGGTTCGCCGCCCATCAGCCCACCGGGGGTGGCATAGTTGAGGGCAAAACCCGAAATGGTGACTTTGTAAAGCCAGAAGAAACTGAAGGGTTTTGGGGTTGGTGAAGCCGTTTTCTCCTCGCTGCTTCTGATGATGATGTACCAGGCTGCCGTATTGAAAATATAGAGGAATCCCCATAGGAGGATGTCAGCGAAGAACCAGTAGCCAGCGCGCTGGAGTCCCTGCCACACCTCTTTGAAGTCGAGTTGTGTCACCATAATGATGAGCACCACGATGCCGAAAATGAAGAATCCGTTCTGATACTTCTTTTTCATTCGTCCTAATCTTTTTGTTCAGCCTTTTTTTCGTCCTTCTGTTCCGTTGGTTCCTTGGCTTTCGGAATGTTGAAACGCACTTTCTCGCTTTCGTCACGTTTCTCGTGATAGAGCTTCTTCAGCGGATTTTTCAGCGGCTCATCATAATTGACACGGTTGCGGCAGATATCGATGGCCAGATAGATGGCGTGGCGCATGGAGTTCTCGTCGGCAATGCCTTTGCCCGCAATACTGAAACCAGCATCGTTGAGTGGAGCTGTCTGAATGATATCCTGTCCGGCGGCATAGCAGACGCCTTCACCGAGGTCGAGTGTCTTGAAAGGCGTCATTGCCTGTTCATCGTAGAGAGCCAGCACCCCATCAAAAGCCTCGAACATTCCTTCGCCGAAGAAGGTGTTGGCAGGGTAGGGACCAAAGATTTGAATCTTGTTCTCTTGAAGTTTCTCGATGACGGGCTTGATGAGTTGTGTCTCTTCATCTCCAGGTTGCGGATTAAGGGCGAGAATGGCAATGCGCGGATTGGAAATGCGGAAATCACGCCGGAGGGTCAGGTGCAGGAGGGAAGATTTCTCTTCCAGCAGTTCCTGCGTGATGGCTTGGGGCACGTCCTTAATAGGGAGTCCGCTAGTAGCCATGGCAATACGGAGACGGTCGTTGACGAGCATGGGAAGGGGAGCTGTGAAGCTCTTTTCCACAGTAGGAGCCGTAACGAGTACATCGAAAGCCTTCTTCTGATAGTCGTCCTTTGCCTTGATTAGGGCTTTCAGGGCAGCAGCATCCGATTCCTCCGTAGGTTTTCCGAATTCCACCTTCACTTCCTGTGGGAAAGTGACGAGCATGTTCAGGCGTCCTTCCTTGGCATCCTGTGCATTGCCGATATTGGTGAATGGCACCTGCATCTGGAGGGCATTACGATGGAATGTGGCTGCTTTCGGCGATCCGTAAATCACCGGCGTACAGAGCTCGAACATCTCCTGTGCTTCAAAAGTTTTAAAAATCAGTTCATATCCGACACCGTTAGTGTCGCCGTGCGTGATAGCCACGCGAATCAATTTGTTGTCCATTGTAGGAATATTTTTATTTCTAGGATTTCTGGGTTTTAGTGGGATTTGCCGGAATTCTCCGGAATGGGCGACAGAAGGGACTCTTCCAGGCGCTTGAGAACCGTTTCCTTGTCGCGGTCGGGGCCATAGACGAAGGCTTCATGCACTTCCACCCGTTGGAGTTGGGGGTTGTAATGGCTGTAACAGACGAAAGGACCGCCCATCATGTCGCCCTCCATTTCCCATTGGCCTGTTGTGCGGATGTCGCCATTCGCTGTCTCTTGGTGGACGATGGGCAGCCGGTGCTCTGTGGCCATGTACATCTGAGGCTCCTCTCCATGGATGTGAATGCCCAGCATGCTGTCGCGTTTCTGGATAATCACCGCCGTATCAAGTCCGGCAGCCGGATAACTGTAGTGGCAGACGTTGCGTATGACGGTCGTTCCATTGTCGGAAAGCCAGCGAAAATCCACCGTGTCTTTAGCTACTTTCATATTTGCGGTCAGACTGTTATCGGCCTTCTCCGACGAAGGCGCTGAGGGTCCTTGTAACCGATTGTAGAACCAGAGGATGCCCACGAGCAACAAAGCCAATAGCAAAAGCCGTCCCCAGCGCTTCATAATCTGATTCCCTTTCTTTTCTCCGTGGTCAGGAGTCCGCAGGCAGCATAGATGTCCTGTCCGCGGGAAGCGCGGATGGTTGTCGTGATACCGTGCTTGTTGAGATAGTCACAGAACTTCTCCATGCGTTTCTCGTCAGCCCCCGGAAGATCCACATCGGGAATCTGATGGAAGCGGATGAGATTGACGCGCAGCTGACTGTCCCATTTGCCGCCGATGGCATTCTCGAGAGGCTGCAGCAGGTCCACGATGGCCTGTGCATGCTGAAGAGAGTCGTTAAGACCGCCAAACATGATGTATTCGAATGAGATGCGGCGCTGATGGGTGAAGTCTTGTTTTGCCAGAAGCGCAATAACCTCCTTAACAGGCATGGCTTTTTCGGCGGGCATCAGTTCTGCGCGCTGTTCGTGAAGAGGGGAGTGGAGCGAAATAGCCACGTGGCAGTCGCTCTCCTGCAGGAACCGTTCCAGTTTCTTGGGAATACCCACGGAGCTTACCGTGATGCGCTTGGGACTCCATGCCCAACCCCAGGGAGCCGTTAGGATTTGCGTAGCACGAAGCACGGCATCCAGATTGTCCATTGGCTCGCCTTGTCCCATAAACACGATGTTGGTGAGTTTTTCCGCTTCTGGCAGGGCATAAACCTGATTCAGAATATCAGCAGCTGTAAGGTTTCCTTCAAATCCCTGTTTGCCCGTCTGGCAAAACAGACAGTTCATCTTGCAGCCCACTTGACACGAAACGCAGAGTGTAGCCCGCTCTCCATCAGGGATAAAGACCGTTTCTACGAAAAGTGTCTTGTTTGTTGCGACATTATCGCAACAAACGGAACTACAAAGAACGGGGAAAAGATACTTGATAGTTCCGTCCTTAGACCGCTGACAGTCAATGGGTTCCATGCATCCCACCACGTATTGGGAGGCCAGCCGTTCACGGTTTGCCTTCGAGAGATTAGTCATCTCGTCGATGCTCCTGACGCGCTTCTCATAGAGCCATTTGGCAATCTGTCCGCCCGTAAAGGCAGGCATTCCAAGGCCCTTGACCGCTTCCCGCAGTTCATCGAGCGTCATTCCCAGCAGTGCTTTTTTCTCGTTCATCGGTGCAAAGTTACACATTTTTGTTGAATTTTGGACCAGGCGGAGTCTCTTTTTATTAATAAGGTGGTGAAATAAACTGACAATGCATTTCTGCAATCTGGAAGAAGGGCGAAATCTTAAAAGGCATCCGATGAAGGCTTATGGTGCTAAAGGAAGCCCCGGAAAGTCTGAAAAAGGAAGTTTTTCTCCCCGAAAATGCATCGGAAGCAGGGTAAGAATGCCGTGGAAACGATGTAAGAATGACGTGGAAGCGATGTAAGAATGCCGTGGAGACAATGTAAAAATGCCGTGGAAGCAAAATGGAAATTTGGTGCTCATGTCCCGATAATAGATAAGTGGCTGATTATCAGTGGATTCAGAAAAACGTTTAAAAATCGGCTGTTTCCCGTCTCTTCTCCAATTGAAGAATTCCGCGTAAGTTTTAGAGGCGAAATTTGTATAAATAGTTTACAAATGAAACGGAATCTTTTAGCATGTAAAACAAATAAAGCGGGTTTCATTTCACTTAATCGAAATTTTGTTGTATCTTTGCGAGCATAAACAATAAAAGGTATGAGAGAAAAGATAGATTGCTTCTTGCCCTGTAAAAACCTCGCAGAAATGGAGTCAACCATTCAGCAGATGCGAGGTGCGAGAATGATTCATCATATTTTCCTGATGGTGAGCAAGGAAATGGCTGCCACAGAAGAGGCTCCCGCCAACTGCTCGTTTGTGGTTATCGACCGTGTGCAGTCGGAAGCTACCATCCGCGAGATTGAGCGGAAGGTGACGGCAGAATATGTGCTGCTCTACTTGAAAGACACGCCCTTGCTGTTGGGTCTTTACACCACGGTACGCATGATTCAGTGTGCTTCCGGAACCGATGCCGCCATGGTTTATGGCGATAGGTATGAAGAGAGGAGAGTGTATAAAGAGGAAAGAGGAGAGAGGAAAGAGGAGAGTGCGGAGATTATTCGAGTGCCTCATCCTGTGATTGACTATCAGCTGGGTAGCGTCCGCGATGATTTCGATTTCGGAAGTCTGCTGCTTATTCGTTCGTCGCTGCTTCATCAGTTTGCCCAGGAGATGCCCGACAACGGCTATCAGTATGCCGGACTCTATGCCCTTCGCCTTTATCTGAGCCGTCATGGCAGTCTGTTCCACCTGAATGAATATCTCTATACGGAGGAGGAAAGCGACCTTCGGGCGAGTGGTGTCAAGCAGTTTGATTACGTGAATCCCGCTAATCGTGAGGTGCAGATAGAGATGGAGAAGGCCGTCACGGTGCATCTGAAAGCCATTGGCGCACTTGTAGATACGAACAACTACATGAAACCCGACTTCAACGAACAGGAATTCGTTTACGAGGCCTCGGTGGTCATTCCGGTATTTAACCGCGAAAAAACCATTGCCGATGCCGTCAGAAGTGCCTTGGAACAGAAGACGAGTTTTCCCTATAATGTGATTGTCGTGGACAATCATTCCACCGACCGCACGTCGGAAATTCTCGAAAGCATAGAGGATGAGCGGCTGATTCATATCATTCCTGATCGGTATGATCTGGGCATTGGCGGCTGCTGGAACGTGGCCGTCCATGATGACCGTTGCGGACGCTTTGCCGTTCAGCTCGACAGCGACGATCTTTATTCGTCACCCTCGACCTTGCAGCAGATTGTCGATGCTTTCCATAAGCAGAAAGCGGCCATGGTCATCGGCAGTTACCGCATGTGCGACTTTGACCTCAACACTTTGCCTCCAGGCTTAATCAGTCATAGCGAATGGACAATCGAAAATGGTCCGAATAACGCCCTTCGCATCAACGGGCTTGGAGCACCGCGTGCTTTCTTTACGCCGATACTCCGTCAGATTAAATTCCCCAACACGTCCTATGGTGAGGACTATGCTTTGGGGTTGGCTTTCAGTCGCAACTACCGCATCGGACGCATCTACGACGAACTCTACCTTTGCCGTCGTTGGGGCGGAAATAGTGATGCGGCACTTTCGGTGGAAAAGGTCAATGCGAACAATTTTTATAAGGATAAGTTGCGTACGATGGAGGTCATTGCCCGCCAGCGGATGGTAAGTGGGAAGGGCGATATGATGACTACCGGCAGTCTTTCGCGTTTCTTCGTCCGTCAGCTTGAAACATGGGAAGACGCCCGATTGCATTTCCGCGATTTGAACTTAGTGGAGACGCGTGAGCTTCCGTTGGGTGAAACCACCCTTCGCGTGCAGTTCAATCCCGCCCGCATCTTCTCAACGGGGGCCAAGATGGACAAGAAGACACTCGCGGAACGACCCTGTTTCCTCTGTCAGCAGAACCGTCCTGAAATGCAGATGAAGAAGTCGGTGGACCATAAGTTCGAACTTCTGGTGAATCCCTATCCGATTCTTCCTACCCACTATACCATTCCCCGCAAGGAGCATAAGCCACAGGAAATTCTGAGCCATTACAGCGAAATCCATAAATTGCTGGGCATCTATCCCGACTTGATGGTCTTCTACAACGGTCCCCGTTGTGGTGCCAGTGCCCCTGACCACATGCATTTCCAGGCAGGAACCAGCGGTTTGCTGCCTCTACAGCAGCAATGGCAGCGCCTGAGCCGTAACTTGAAAGAAGTCTTCATGCTCAATGAGGATGAAGGCATCTACCACATTGTGGGCTATCCGGCTCCTGCTCTGCTTATCAAGAGCCGTACCCGCGGACATGATGAGGAACTCTTCGGAAAGGTTTATAGGGCTTTGCCGCAGACAGAACCTGAGCCGATGATGAATATCGTGAGCTGGCGTCAGAATGCTGACTTCCTCTCCGTGGTATTCCTTCGCAAGCTACATCGTCCTGCCTGCTACACGGCGGAAGGGGATGAGCAGATGCTTGTTTCACCGGGAGCCCTCGATATGTCAGGACTGATTATCACTCCCCGCAAGGAAGACTTTGAGCGGATGACGCCGGAGATAGCCGTTTCTATATTAAAAGAGGTGAGTCTTGGTGAAAAGGAAACCGCACAAGTGCTGGAAAAAATCCGTTGTCAGGATTCCTGTGAGAAGAAGGAACCCATCGTTCTGAAGCAGGAACCGACGGTTACGGTGGGCATCATCAGCGCTGAGAAGATAGTTTTCACCCTCAACAAGTCGTATATGGCTAAGGGTGAGAGCATTACCGGATTGCAGATGGTGGAATTCTCCGAGGGCGGCATTCTGTGGAATGGCAAGCTTTATCGTGAACTGAAATTCAGCCCCGAAAGCAAGGATTCGTCGTTTACCATTCAGGATGTCACCATTGGCGTGAACTTCCATTGGGAGCGCAAGGAGACACAGACCTTCCAGGGAATGCTCCGTCTGGTTGTTGAAGAGGATAAAGTGTGTGCTATCAATGAGTTACCCGTTGAATCCTATCTGACGAGTGTTATCTCAAGTGAGATGAGTGCCGCTTCATCCTTGGAGTTCCTGAAAGCACATGCGGTCATCAGCCGTTCGTGGCTTTTGGCACAAATTGAGAAGCGCAAGCAACTGAGTGTGGGTGCCAACAATTTCTTCTCGTTTACGAAAAAGGACAATGAAATGATTCGCTGGTACGACCGCGAAGACCATACCATCTTTGATGTTTGTGCAGACGACCACTGCCAGCGCTATCAAGGCATTACAAAACAGTCAAATCAGCATGTGGAAGAGGCCATTCGGGCTACCCGTGGCCAGATTCTGATGTATGGCGATGAGATTTGCGATACCCGTTTTTCTAAATGTTGTGGTGGCGTCACGGAGGAGTTCCAGTATTGTTGGGAGGACACGCCGAAGCCTTATTTGGTCAGTATAAAGGACCGTGCGGTAGGTATGGACACCGATTTCTGTGATACGAAAGACCCCGCCATCCTGCGGCAGGTGCTCAATGACTACGATCAGGAAACGCACGATTTCTATCGCTGGACGGTGGAATATACGCAAGAAGAACTCCGCTCGCTGTTGGAGCGTAACCTGAAGATGGAATTCGGCGAAATCGTTTCATTGGAAGCCTTGGAACGTGGCAAGAGCGGACGCATCTGGAAGCTGAAGATCGTGGGCACAAAGCGGCAGTTTACGATAGGCAAGGAACTGGAAATCCGCCGGGCTTTGAGTGAGACCCACCTGCTGAGCAGTGCCTTTGAAGTGAGGAGTGAGAAGTTTGTCAATGGTGTTCCTCAGAAGTTCATTCTTCATGGAAAGGGCTGGGGACACGGCGTCGGACTTTGCCAGATTGGTGCTGCCGTGATGGGAGAGCGTGGCTATGGCTACGACGAGATACTGCTTCACTATTACAAGAATGCTGAAATCAAGAAAATCTACAAATAAGATATGAAACAACGAAATCCCTGGGCTTGGGTCCCCACGCTTTATTTTGCGGAAGGTTTGCCTTATGTGGCTGTCATGACCATTTCGCTTATCCTCTACAAACAGTTGGGATTGAGCAATGCCGAAATCACGTTCTACACCTCGTGGCTCTATCTGCCGTGGGTCATCAAGCCGTTGTGGAGTCCGTTTATCGATGTGGTGAAGACCAAACGTTGGTGGATTACGGGCATGCAGCTGCTCATAGGAGCGGCTTTTGGAGGTGTGGCCTTCACGATTCCCACTTCTTTCTGGCTGCAGGGTTCCCTGTTCTTCTTCTGGGTAATGGCCTTCTCAAGTGCCACCCACGACATTGCCGCTGACGGTTTCTATATGTTAGGTCTTGATCAGCACCAGCAGGCATGGTTCGTAGGAATCCGCAGCACTTTCTATCGTTTGGCTACCATCTTCGGACAAGGTGTCCTCGTCATGATTGCCGGTAACCTGCAGGTGGTGTTCCGCAACACCATCCGCTACTCCTGGAGCCTGATGTTCTATGGCGTGGCAGGCCTTTTTATTGCCCTTTGGCTTTATCACAGTTATATTCTTCCCAAACCCAAAGATGACAAGGGAATGGAGAAACTCAACGGCAGTAAGCTGATGAGTGAGCTGAAACATACGGTGGTGACTTTCTTTACCAAGATGACTGTGAAAGAAGTGACCATCGCTATTCTTTTCATGCTGCTTTATCGTATGCCCGAAGGACTGTTGGCTAAAGTGTCTTCGCTGTTCCTTATTGACAGTCATGGAGCTGGTGGCTTAGGCCTTTCTCCGCAAGAATACGGACTTGTTCAGGGTACGGTGGGTATCATCGGACTTACGCTCGGCGGCATTCTCGGCGGCATAGCAGCAGGAAGAGACGGTCTGAAGAAATGGTTGTGGCCGATGGTCTTTGCCATCACCATTCCCGATTTCGTCTATGTATATATGAGCTATGCGCTGCCCGATAGTCTGCTGGTTGTCAATATCTGCGTGTTCTTTGAGCAGTTCGGCTATGGCTTCGGTTTCACGGCCTATATGCTCTACCTTATTTATTTCAGTCAGGGAGAGTATAAGACCAGTCATTACGCCCTTTGCACGGCTCTTATGGCCTTGTCGATGATGATTCCCGGACTCTTTGCCGGTGCCTTGCAGGAGGCAGTGGGCTACCGTTCGTTCTTCATCATTGTGATGATTTTCTGTGCGGTAACCTTCATCGTTTCGAGATTGGTGAAGATTGATCCTGAATTTGGAAAGAAACAAGAATAACAATTGTCTCTAAAAGCAAAGCGCCTCATCAATCGATGAAGCGCTTTGTTATTTCTGTATAGTCCTCAATGCGGCGGTCTCGGAGGAAAGGCCACCAACGGCGTACTTGTTCGCATCGTTCCATATCGAGTTCCACCACTAATGATTCCTCTTCTTTTTCGGAAGCACGGTAGAAGAGTTCACCCTGAGGCCCGGCAATGAAAGAAGAGCCCCAGAACTGTATGCCTGGAGTCTGGTTGCTGGGGTCGGGTTCGAATCCCACGCGGTTTACGGCAATCACGGGAAGACCGTTGGCAACGGCATGACCACGCATGACGGTTGTCCAAGCTTCACGCTGGCGCTGTTGCTCTTCGGGTGTATCTTCGTCAGCATAGCCGATAGCCGTAGGATAAATGAGAATTTCCGCTCCTTGAAGTGCCATCAAGCGTGCTGCTTCGGGGTACCATTGGTCCCAGCAAACGAGTACGCCAAGTCTTCCGACGCTCGTTTCTATGGGATGGAAACCGAGGTCGCCGGGTGTGAAATAGAACTTCTCGTAGTAGGCAGGATCATCGGGGATATGCATCTTACGGTATTTGCCTGCAATCGTTCCGTCCTTCTCAATGACCACCGCTGTGTTGTGATAGAGTCCGGGAGCCCGTTTTTCGAAAAGAGAAGTAACGATGACAACTCCGAACTGCTTAGCCAGTTCTCCGTAGAATCCCGTAGAAGGTCCGGGAATCGGTTCTGCGAGGTCAAAGTTGTTCACATCCTCCACCTGACAGAAATAGAGAGAGTTATGCAGTTCCTGGAGCACAATGAGTTGTGCCCCGCGCTTTGCCAGGTCTTCAATACCTTTTGCCAATCGCATCATATTGTCCGTGCGATCAGCTACATTGTGCTGTTGTAGTATACCTATTTTTAACGTTCTCATAATCTTATCACTTGTCATTTTTAGGAAATTGCATCGTACAGCAATGAATACTGCCGTGTTGTTTGATGATACTCCGACTGTCAATAGCTATCATTTCACGTTCAGGGAAGGCCTGTTGGATGATGCTGATAGCTTTGTTATCGACATAAGGTTGCTCATAAGTAGGCACCAACACAGCCCCGTTCAGAATCAGGAAGTTCGCATAGGTGGCGGGCATTTGTTCCCCGTCTTCATCATAAATAGGCAAGGGGAGTGGCAGTTCCAATAATCGGTAGGGCTTCCCGTCAAGCGTCCGCAAGTCCTGCAATTGTTCGTAAAGGAATTTCCGAACCGCTCCGTTATGCTCCTCCTCCAAGGGGGTGCTCGGGAGGAGGTTCCCATTATATAATAAGGTATCATTGGGAGCAATACGCACCATCGTGTCAATATGTCCGTCAGTATCATCGCCGTCCATAGGCTCACAGTCTAGCCATACAACACGTTCTGCATGCAGACGGCGTTTCAGTTCCGCTTCTATTTCCTTTTCTGTAAGTGGTTGGTTACGGTGAGGAGCTAACAAGCAGCATCGGGTTGTGAAAATGGTTCCTTTGCCATCGCTTTCAATGGAACCGCCTTCCAGCACGAAATCGAGATGATCTTCGTAGTTTTGGTTTTTGCCATAGCATGGCCACTTACTGAACAACTTTGCATTGATGGCATTATCCAGCTTTGCCTCGAATTTCTCTCCCCAACCATTGAAGCAGAAATCAAGTAGATGGTATTCTCTCTCCTCTCTTCTCTCTCCTCTTTCCTCTAATAAAGTAATAAACCCATGGTCACGTGCCCAAGTGTCGTTGGTCTCACACGCAAAGAAGGTGATGCGCTTCATCTGTGCATCGCTGATTCTGGAGGCAAGCAGTTCTTTCACCTCCTCTGGTTTTGGATGCACGATGAGCAAGTCTTCTCGGGCGCTGATGGCATTGGCCATCTCCACGTAGGTCTCCGTGATTTCGTTCAGTATCGGCTGCCAGTCAGTGTCTGCATGCGGCCATGTTAACTGAACGAAAGCCTGGGGCTCCCATTCTGCGGGCATTCTCCATTTATTCATGGTTGCAAAGTTACGTAAAATCGAGAGGAGAACAAAAAAAACTTGTTTATTTTTTATCCCGAGATGGAGTAACTTATGAAAAGTTACGTAAAAACGAGAGAAATGCAAAAGGAAAACTTGTTTTTCTTTTCTTTTCCGAGTGTAAGTGACTTATGAAAAGTTACGTAAAATCAAGAACAGAACATTTCGAGTCCCTTGATAAGGGACGAATATAATGCCGGTTTATGCCGAGAGATTCACTAAATGGTAATTTTTTTCTGTTCAATCTTTTGTTGTTTAGAAATAAAACAGTAATTTCGCAACCGATATGAAACAAATAAGATTATTCCTTACAGTAGCTTTAGCTGCCCTGTTCCTTTCATCTTGTGGCAATAAGAAACAAGATGCCGTAGAGCCTGCAGATGGCTTTTTGAATACGATTGCCGACGAGTCGTCGAATGATTTTGCAAAGAAGAATCAACAGCAGTCCAAAACTACAGCGATGGAAATTCCTTCCAAGATGAAGGATACCCCCGAGCAGATTCTGCACCGTACGGGCTATACCGTGAGTTATAATTCAACGACAAAGATACCCAACTGGGTGGCTTGGCACTTAACTCGTGATCATGCATCGGGTTCTTCACAGCGTAATCAGGAAATGTTTCAGGAAGATCATCAGGTGAAGAATGGCCCTACAAACAGCGATTACTTCAATTCCGGTTTCGACCGCGGCCATATGTGCCCTGCCGGTGATAACAAGTGGAATCGGAAAGCCATGGAGGAGACTTTCTATTTCACCAATATGTGTCCCCAGGTGCATTCTTTGAATGCCGGAGGTTGGAACGATCTGGAGATTGCCTGCCGCAAATGGGCTAGAAAATACGGTGACGTCTATATCGTCTGTGGACCTGTTCCCCAGAAGACTCCTATCCGTACTATAGGCCGCAATAAGGTGTGGGTTCCCCGTGAGTTCTTCAAGGTGGTGCTATGTCTGCGTGGCGAAGGCTCTCCTAAGGCTATTGGTTTCATTTATCCCAATGCTTCTGCATCCCGTAAGATGTTCTCTTATGCCATGAGTGTGGACGAAGTAGAGCGTCGTACGGGCATAGATTTCTTCCCGCAGTTGGAAGATCGTACGGAAGACAGAATAGAAGCAGACCGCGGATACTTTTAATAATTCTTAATTATTCATTGCTCATTCCTCATTCTTCGTTAGAATTTCTTAACTTTGCACCCAAATATGCAGTAGCATGAAAATACGAGAAGTGGTTGATGCCCTTGAACGTTTCGCGCCTCTGCCCTTGCAGGAAGACTACGACAATGCCGGCTTGCAATTGGGATTGACAGACACGCAGGAAGTCTCAGGGGCATTGTTGTGTCTGGACGTGACCGAAGCTATAGTTGATGAGGCTGTGGCATTGGGTTGTAATCTCATTGTAAGTCATCATCCGCTCATCTTCCGTCCGTTGAAACATATCACGGACGAGAATCAGGTACAGCGAACCGTACGTAAGGCTATATTAAATAATGTGGCGCTTGTTTCCATGCACACGAATCTCGATAATGCAGAAGGGGGTGTGAACTGGAAGATAGCTGAACATTTGGGTGCGGTTGTGGAAAGAGGAGAGAGGAGAGAGGAGAGAGGAGAGGGAATGGCTTCTTCGATGCCACTTTTTGCTGAGTTACCTGAGCCTATGGCTGCCGACGACTTCATCTTGATGCTGAAAAAGTGCTTTCATGTGGAATGCGTAATGGCTAATCAGCTGTTACGTCGTCCCATCCGTAAAGTGGCTATCTGTGGTGGTGCCGGTTCCTTCTGTCTGGACGATGCTATCCGTGGAGGTGCTGATGCTTTCTTGACGGGAGAAATGGGCTATCACGAATACTTTGGTCATGAACAGGAGATTCAGATCGCCGTCATCGGTCATTATCAGAGTGAACAGTTCACCAGTGAGTTGCTGAAGGAAATCATCGAACGCGACTGTCCGGGTGTTCCATGCTACCTGACAAAGTTGAATACCAATCCGATACTTTACTTATAAAGGTAAAAAAGTAGATTAATAGAAAACAGTAATATTATACATTTAGATTATGGCAAAGAAAGATCCAACAGACTTGTCAGTTGAAGAGAAACTGAAGACACTTTACCAGTTACAGACAACTCTTTCAGGCATCGACGAGAAGCGCGCTCTCCGTGGAGAATTGCCTCTCGAGGTTCAGGACCTGGAGGATGAAATTGCAGGATTGACCACCCGTATGGAGAAAATCCAGGGTGAGATCAATGATTTCAAGACGGCTATCACCCAGAAGAAAGGTGAGATTGCCACTGCTGAGGCCAGTGTGGAGCGTTATAAGACGCAGCTCAATGATGTGAAGAACAACCGTGAGTACGACACACTCTCCAAGGAGATTGAGTTCCAGGAGCTTGAGATTCAGCTCTGCCAGAAGAAGATCCGCGAGGCAAACGTTCGTATCGAGGAGCGTCAGGGCGACTTGGTACAGGCTCAGGAGATTATCGCTGATCGGCAGCAGGCACTTGACGAAAAGAAGAGTGAACTGGATGAGATTATGGATGAGACCCGTGCTGAAGAGGATCGCCTGAAGGAAAAGGCAAGAGATCTTGAACAGAGAATAGAGCCACGTCTGCTCACATCGTTCAAGCGCATCCGAAAGAATGCCCGTAACGGTTTGGGTATCGTTTATGTGCAGCGTGATGCCTGCGGTGGTTGCTTCAATAAGATTCCACCACAGCGTCAGCTCGACATCAAGATTCACAAGAAGATTATTGTGTGCGAATATTGCGGACGTATCCTGATTGATCCGGAACTGGCAGGTGTTAAGATTGACAGGCCCGTTATGGAGGATAAGCCCAAGCGTAAACGCGTCATCCGTAAGAAGAAGGAAGAAGACGCTGCTGAGGATTAATCCTCGGCAGTGCCTTGCCTATTACCTTGAAAACATTATATAAATTCTAATAATTATCAACTCAACAAAGATCTAAAATTATGAGTCAAACAAAACAAAACGGAAGTGTCATCGCCATTGTCACGATGTTCTTCTTGTATGCAATGATTTCTTTCGTTACCAATCTTGGTGCACCTATCGGTGTGATTTGGAAGAATCAGCCTGAGATTGGTGGTTCCAATGTGTTGGGAATCATGGGTAACTTCATGAACTTCTTTGCTTATCTGTTCATGGGTATCCCTGCCGGCAAAATGCTGACTAAAGTAGGTTATAAGAAAACAGCCCTTATTGGTATTGCCGTAGGTTTCTTCGGCGTACTTATACAGTATCTTTCTGGTTTCTCCAGCGGTATTCCCGGATTCTGCATCTATCTGCTGGGTGCCTTTATCAGCGGTTTCTCCGTATGTATCCTGAATACAGTGGTGAACCCCATGCTCAACCTGCTCGGTGGCGGTGGTAACCGCGGTAACCAACTTAATATGATTGGTGGTACACTGAACTCACTTTCCGGTACGCTGACGCCTATGCTCGTGGGTGCTCTCATCGGTACGGTGACTGCCAGCACACAGATGGCCGACGTGAACCTTGTGATGTATATTGCCATGACAGTATTCGCCCTGGCCTTCATCATCCTGAACTTCATTCCTATCGAGGATCCTGAGATGGGTAAGGTGACGGCAGAAACCAAGTTTGAGCACTCTCCTTGGTCATTCCGCCACACGCTGCTGGGTGTGATTGCCATCTTCGTCTACGTAGGCGTTGAGGTAGGTATCCCCGGCGGTATGAACTTCTATCTTTCCGACACTACGGCCAAAGGTGCCTGGGTGAATCCTGAAGCCATTGCCAATGCCGCCACGATCGGTGGTGCCGTGGCTGCTATGTACTGGCTGCTGATGCTGGTCGGACGTATGGTGGCCGGAACGATTGCCGGAAAGGTATCTTCCCGTCAGATGATGCTGACCACGACGGCCGTCGGCATGTTTCTTATCCTTGCCGCTATCCTCATTCCAAAGTCTGTGACGGTGACGATGCCTATCCTGGACATCATGAAGTTTGAGGTTTATTCGGTGATGGTGCCGCTGAGTGTGTTGCTGCTCGTGCTCGTAGGTCTTTGCACTTCGGTGATGTGGGCTTCCATCTTCAACCTTGCTACCGAGGGACTTGGCAAATACACAGCCCAGGCCAGTGGTATCTTTATGATGATGGTTGTTGGTGGTGGCGTATTGCCCGTCGTACAGAACTTCTTCGCCGACATTATGGGTTACATGCCCAGCTATTTCGTCTATCTGCTGGCTATGGCCTACATGTTCTACTATGCGCTGATCGGCTGCAAGAACGTGAACAAGGATATCCCCGTGGATTGATAGTTTATAGTTAATGGTAATTAGACCATAGACTGAACCGAAATAATAGCGAAAGGCCGCATTCCGATAACGGATGCGGCCTTTCTTTTTTGTAATACGATTCTGGCAGGCAGAAAAGAAAATTCTGGATACATTTTGTTTCGTTTTCATTTTCAGTTTTTCCCTTTTGGTATATCCAGCCATAAAATCCGAACATTTTTTTATGGGGAAATGTTTGATTTTTATTATCTTTGTTCCCATCATATATATATATCTATATTATTATGATTCGTAAATTATTTTCTGCATTCATGCTGACTATGGCCTTTGGTGGGGCATCTGCACAGACCGACACGACAGCCATTGCATTGGATAATGTCGTGGTTACAGGAACACGTGCGGCTACGGATGTGCGCCATCTGCCTATGACCGTGAATGTGATTAACCGTGAAAAACTTACAGATAATTTCCGTCCTAACATCCTTCCTACCTTAACGGAACAGGTGCCGGGTCTTTTTACTACGGCTCGTGGCATGATGGGCTATGGTGTCAGCAGCGGTGCTGCCGGCGGCATCAATTTCCGTGGTGTCAGCGGCGGTGCCGGACAGTTGTTGGTGCTTATCGACGGACATCCTCAATATCAAGGCATCTATGGTCATCCCATTGCCGACAGTTATCAGACGTTGATGGCTGAGCGTGTGGAGGTGCTCCGTGGCCCTGCTTCCGTGCTTTATGGTAGCAATGCTATGGGAGGTGTTATCAATATCGTGACGCGTGGCATGCATCGTGATGGTGTGCGTACGAATATCAATCTGGGTACCGGTTCTTGGGGAACGGTACAGGCAGAAGCTTCTAATCAGGTGCGTTCGGGGAATTTCTCTAGTACGGTTGCTGCCCAATACGGACGTAGTGACAATCATCGTCCCCGTATGGGTTTTGAGCAGTATGGCGGTTACCTGAAACTCGGTTATGATTTCAACGAACATTGGAATGCTTTCCTCGACGGGAATCTGACGCGTTTCAACGCCACGAATCCCGGAACTTTGGATGCTCCCATCTATGAAGGTGACCAGTGGATTACGCGTGGTGTGGTATCGGCTGGCATCGAGAACCATTACCGGAGGACCAACGGCGCCCTGAGTATCTACTCGAACTTTGGTCGTCATAAGATAGATGATGGTACCACGGATCCTTCCAAGCCTACAGCACGCTTTTTCCGCTCGAAAGACGCGCTGACTGGCATCTCCTGGTATCAGAGCTATAGAATATGGGATATGATTCCCACCCAAGGACGCATCACCATCGGCTTCGACTACCAGCATATCTACGGCAATGCCTACTACACATCCAAGGAGACAGGTGAGGTGATGGATACGCCCAATAAGCAAAGCGGTAAGTCGTATCGTAATGAGGTGGCTGGCTATGTTGACTACCGTCAGGATCTGGCTTCGTGGCTCACCCTCGATGCAGGTATCCGATTGGATTATCACTCCATCACAGGGGCTGAATGGGTGCCGCAGGCTGGTATCGTGGTACGTCCTGTCAGCACAGGCGAGATCAAGGCCATGGTGAGCAAGGGCTTCCGCAATCCCACCATGCGTGAGATGTACCTCTATCCGCCCTCAAATGAAGATTTGAAGCCTGAGCGTCTGATGAATTACGAACTCTCCTGGAAACATAAGGTAGTGGGGACCGGTCTGACCTATGGTACCAACATCTTCTATCTGAAGGGTGACAATATGATACAGACTGTACGTATCGATGGAAAACCCCGCAATGTGAACACGGGTGAGATTGAGAATTATGGTGTGGAACTGGAGGTTTCCTATGCCTTGAATGCTCATTGGCATCTGGATGCTAACGAATCCTTCCTACACATGAAGAATCACGTGCTGGGTGCTCCTGAGAACAAGACTTATCTGGGTGCCACGTGGCATCAGAATAAGTGGAATACAAGCGCAGGTCTGATGTATATCAATGGTCTTTATACGGAAGTGGGTGAGAATGAGATGAAAGAGAGTTTCACTTTGCTGAATGTCACCTTGGGCTATCAGTTGCTCAAGAACGTAGGACTGTGGATAAAAGGGGAGAACCTGCTGGCACAGAAATACGAAATCAATGCCGGCTTCCCCATGCCGAGAGCAACCTTCATGGGGGGTGTGAACATATGTTTCTAAATCATTTATGGAAGAACTCAAAAAACGCTTAGAAAGGGAAGATGTCCGCGGCGTGGTACGCGCTGCCAACGGTGAGATTCGGGAGTTTCACCGTCAGGGTGTCATCGACCTCTTCACGCTGCTCACCGAAGAGCCGCAGATGCTCTTAGGCGCTCAGATTGCTGACCGTGTGATTGGCCGTGGTGCTGCCTTGCTGATGGTAAAGGGTAGGGTACAGGAAGTCTTTGCCTACGTCATTAGTAAGCAGGCCCTTGATATTCTGCAGCAGGCTGGTATTCCCACCACTTATGCCACGCTGCAGCCGTATATCATCAACCGTGCAGGAACGGATATTTGTCCGGTGGAGAAGCTGACGGCTTCCACGGACGATCCTGATGAGGCCTACGAACTTATTAAGGAATTCCTGAAATAACAATTATTATAAATAGACTGTAATATGACGACATCAAAAAACATTGCTCTTTATCAGTTGGGGCTTAAAGAGGTGAAAACCTATCTTTTGGCGGCTGCTTTCGTGATTGGAAATATTGCGCTGCCACAACTCTGCCATCTTATTCCGCAGGGAGGTCTCATCTTCTTGCCTATCTATTTCTTCACGCTGATAGCCGCCTATAAATACGGCTTCACCGTAGGACTTCTCACGGCTATTTTCTCGCCGCTGGTGAACAATCAGCTCTTTGGAATGCCTTCCACGGCCATGCTTCCCATCATCTTGGTGAAGAGCACGCTCCTGGCGCTGGCTGCTGCTTACATCGCCAAAAGAACACAGAAAGTGAGTCTGCTCACCGTAACGATGGCCGTTGTGGCTTATCAGGTGATAGGCATGCTAGTGGAATGGGCTTTGACGGGTTCTCTACAGACTGCCCTGCAAGACATTTGGCTCGGTTATCCTGGCATCTTCCTCCAGATTATCGGCGGCTGGCTCATCCTCCGCTATGTTCTGAAAGCATAAGGACGAAGTACGAAAGACGAAGAACGAAAGACGAAAGAATAGGGGGTGGCATCTCACGAGCGAGATGCCACCCCTCATTTTTTAAACAGCGAAGCACTTAAACAGCCCGAAGGGCGCTTAACCTTTTAACCCTTTAACCCTTTACTTTCCTTCCTTCGATCCTCCCACAACTCTAGCGAGTTGATGATATTCTGCCACAATACGTAGCAGCCGGCTCCTACCGAAGCCACGGGATTCAGGTACATATAACTCACCCAGATGGCCAGGGCCGTATTCTTCTGGAACATGGCCTGTCCGGAGCATATCGGCTCGCCTAAGCGGTTGCCGATGCCGCGTCCGATACCGAACTGTAGGAAGCACATGATAAGCGACAAGAGCGCAATCATCAGCAGCAGGGAAAGCGATGCATTGCTATGCACGATATTCTTCACGGTAATGCCCGTGGTGATGCTCAGCGAAACGGCCCATGTGTAGAAACTCAAGTTCGGCTTAGAGATAATCCACCGGTGCAGACGATGCAGGTAATGGCGGATGATATAGCCCAGTATGAGCGGCAGAACGAGAATCATGGCCACCTTCTGCAGTATCACCAGGAAGGCCTCCAGGAAGGTTACTTCCACGCCTTTCTCGAGCATGGGGAACACTAGCGGGATGAGCAGGGCAGAGGCCAGCGAGGAAATGATGGTGAAGGTGGTAATCGTATTGATGTTGCCGCCCAGTTTGTTGGTTACCACGGGGGCAGCCGAAGCACAGGGGGCGATAACGCACGTCAGTACGCCTTCCCAGAGAATGCGCTGCTCGGTGGTATGGCAGAACTTCAAAATGATCCACACGTTCAGGGCTGTCAGCACCAGTTGTGCCCCTAAGACGCCAAATTGCCAGCGATGGGGGAGCATCTGGTGGAAATCTACCTTGCAGAACGTGATGAGCAACGTGAGGAACACGCATACGGGGAAGAATACGTCGAAGAACGGTCCCATGACGTCACTAACGGGATCAAGGGCAGGGGTGAAATAACAGGTCAGATAGCACACCGTACCCACGAAAATGGCCACAGGCAGCGTCCAGTCTCTCAGAAATCGTATAAACTTCTCCATCACTCGTCGCAAACGTCTCTCAGTTCATAGAACGGATTAGGCACATCCTCAGGGAAATACGCCTTTCCTTCGTCGTCCACCCATACAGCGATGCCACATTGTACGGCAGGGTGATCCATGGTCAGGTGAACTTTCTTTTCCACCCCCGTGATGATATTTTTCAAAACAGCTGTCTTCATATCTATTTATAATTTTCGTATTTCGTATTTCGTATTTCGTCCTTCGTCATAGTCATAGTCATCGTTCTTTAAACAGCGAAGCGCTTAAACAGCCGAAGGCGCTTAAACAGTTGCGAAGCAACGCTTAACCCTTTACCGTAATTTCCTGATACGCCGGAATCTCCTTCAGGAAATGATAGGTGTTGTGCTCATAATCCATGCGGCAGCAGATATGCTGAAGACCGTTGGAAACGATGAGATAATCCACGTGCAGCAGCAAGTTATAAGCCGTGATCTGGTCAAAAACTTTCTGCGTGAGCGTGATGTGGGGCGCCTTGTACTCAATGATTATCTGCGGCTGCATCTCCTTATTATATAATACCGAGTCACAGCGCAGTTTCTTCTCGCCAATCTTCAGCTCCACCTCATTGGCCAACAGTCCGGCAGGGTAGCCCTTGTGCGCTATCAGGTAGTGCACGAAGTGCTGTCTGACCCATTCTTCGGGTGTCAGCGCCACGTATTTCCGTCGCAGTTCGTCGAAAATCACCCGCTTTCCGTCACGTTCTGCGATTTTGATGGCATAAGGTGGTAGATTCAATGCATTCATTTTTCTATCTTTATAGCTTCGTTAGGGGAGTAGTTGCAGGAGGAATTTCCAAATAAATTTTGTTTTCTCTTCGATTAATCGAAATTTTGCACTACCTTTGTACACGAATCGCCTACAAAGGTAGTTTAAAATTTCCGAAATACCGCAGAAAATGGCAGAAAAGAGACAGACCACAACTTATGAGAGCATACTTAGCGACCTCAGCGAAGGGAAGTTTGCCCCGTTGTATATCCTGATGGGAGAGGAGTCGTATTTCATCGACAAGATTACCGACTTTATTGCCCAGAACGCACTCCGTGAAGAGGAGCGCGACTTCAATCAGACGGTCTGTTTCGGTTCCGATGTTTCTGCAGCTGCCGTGGCTGATATGGCCCGTCGCTATCCCATGATGGCAGAGCGACAGGTTGTCATCGTCAAAGAAGCCCAGAACATCAAGCAATGGGACCAGTTGGAGCAGTATTTCGAGAAGCCGCAGCCAACGACGGTTCTTGTGATTGCTTATAAAAACGGTACCATTGACGGCCGTAAGAAGATTCTCACCAAGGCGCAGAATGCCGGGGCTGTCATCTTTGAGAGCAAAAAACTCTATGAGCGCGACCTCCCCGTCTTCATTGTGGATTATCTCAAGCGGCATCAGGCTACTATCGACCATAAGTCATGTCAGATGATTGCCGAGCATATTGGCTCCGATCTCAGTCGTCTCACTTCCGAACTTGATAAGGTGTGTTTGTCGATGCCTGAGGATAGTCGGCACATCACCCCCGAAGTCGTGGAGGAGCAGATAGGAGTGAGCAAGGACTTCAATGGTTTTGAGTTCCGTTCGGCCATTGCTAACCGCGATATTTTAAAGGCAAACCAGATTTTGAAATATTTTGACAGTAACCCAAAGTCGGGTGGTCCCTTCATGCTCATCCCGTTGCTCTTCAATTTCTTCCAAAATTTGATGCTCGCTCACTATGCGCCGCAAAAAACGGATTCTGGCGTAGCACAGTTTTTGGATCTCCGGAATGCCTGGGGGGCTAAAGAGTATATGACAGGGTTGAGAAACTACTCCGGAATGAAGACGATGCAGATCATCCAGAAGATTCGTGAAACGGATGCGAAAAGTAAAGGTTTGGATAATCCAAACACCCCTGTAGGTGACCTGATGAAGGAGCTTGTTTTCTTCATTTTGCACTAAAAAATCACTTTTTTCGTTCTCTTTTGAGCTAGATTTTCGGTTTTTCAGAAGGCCGAAAATGGCCTCAAATGCCGATGTTTTCTAGGGTTTAGCGCAAATTCAAACGCTCAAAACTCGCGTATTTTTGAGCTTTTTGACCGCTCGTTGGGAATACTCAAAAAATGCCGATTTTTCGAAATTTTGGAAGAAGCGAATTTTGCTTTAGGATTTATTAAAGTTTAAAGTTCTGAATTTGAAATTTAAAACTTTAAACAAATGAATTTGAATTGATGTTTTGCAAACGTAAATTACATGATTTAAAACTGCACCCTAAGGGTTAAAACCACACATTTTTAAATTCAAATTAACCACTCGAGACTCTGAATTTCATATTTATACATATTTAGTGGTATTGATTTAAGGCATTAAAACTCAGCAACTTACATGAATTTAACAATACAAACTTAAAGGTAAAACATCAGATTTGCCCACTTAAAACCGTATAAATAGACCTGTTCAGATATGCAATTCGTAAATAACACATTTATAGCCAGTTTTTTGGATAAAAAGCACTCAATAAAGCCATTGTAACGATTTTATCCCTTAAATTCGGGTTTGCAATTTAAAACACCAAATGCACACTTTTAAGATTTAGACTTTCAAAATCTGAATTCTAAAATTCAACTTTTACCTTTTAAAATTCCCTCCTTAAAATTTGGAAATTCAAAACTTTTGGTTTACCTTTGTAAAATCTAAGGAATTCGGGCTTCTGCCCTCAAAAATTGTACTCGACAGTAAAATGAAGGATAGAATCAGAGAGATTATGGAGAGTCAGCACATGACTCAAAAAGTGTTCGCCAGTTTCATCGGCTTGAGTGAAGGATCACTGAGTGGCATCTATTCCGGACGTACACGTCCCACCCTCAACGTCGTGGAACTGATCAAGGAAAAAATTCCTGCTATCAGCACCGACTGGTTAATGTTCGGTAAAGGTAAGATGTATGTCACCGATTCTGAGTCTTCTGCTGCTGTTTCTCAGGACGATATGCAGGCTTCTGCTTATCAAGATTATCCTTCTACCCCATCTGGTGGACTTTTCAACCCCATGGAAAACGTCGGTGTAAATCAAACACTTAAAAATCCTGTCAAAACTGAGGTGAAATATATTGACAAACCGCAGCGCCAAATAACCGAAATCAAGATCTTTTTTGACGACCAGACTTTCGAAAGTTTCGTTCCCAAGAAGTAATGTTTGAACCATTGTTTTAATACTGAATGAACAGACGATTCTTCTGTTCATTCCGCCAGCACTTTATCTTTTTTCTGAAGGAGCGAAGGAGCGAGAACGTACCGATGTGATAGAATCTAAAGATGTGTCATTGACTGAAGGGAAAATAAAGGGGGCCGCCGCTGCAGCCCCATATCACTAACCTAATAACCTAACTAAAACCAAATTAATCTATGATCAACTAACTTATGAGAGAAACCTCTTTTTTGCCTTTTGGCATTACAAAGATGATGCAAACGAGAGCAGAATCAAGCTTGCTTTTTTGCCGAGTGCAGCTCATCTTCGCGTTTCTATTGCAAAGATACAAAGGTTTAAAGCGCCCCGTATCATTTTCTTCGATTTTCTCCTCAGTTAGTTGCGACACCCGCCCAATATTGCGACAATTTCCAGGAGACCGCTCAAAAACTGTCGCAAAAGGCGATATTTTGACCATGACCATGACTATGACTATGACTTATTTGTACACAGAGACACGGAGACACAGAGTATTTTAACGGAACATAAAATTACTTCCCTTCGGTCAGTAATTGTTCTGACCCCTAAAAGCAGATACGAGGGTAATCTCTTCCCCTCGTCCTCTCGACCTCCCGCTCTCTCGAGAGTGACTTATAGCTGCTTAAGCATCCCTAGCTTTTTCATAACAGCTGCTTAACCACCCCTGGCCCCAATACTGCTTGCTTAACCACCCCTGCCCCCTCCTTCAAAAGGAGGGGAGTTCGGAGGGGAGTTTGGAGGGGAGTTTCAAGTCAGCTTGGAGGGGAGATTGGAGGGGAATCAGGAGAGCGTGGAGGAGAGTTTAGCGCCCTTAAGTCCCCTCCTTTCGAAGGAGGGGCAGGGGGTGGTTAGGCCAGCAATGTTATAGGTTAGGGGTGGTTAGGCCAACAGCAATGAAAACACCTCTGTGTCTCCGTGTCTCTGTGTACATATAAAAGGTTAAAAGGTTAATCATAGCTTCGCTACTGGTTAAGTGCTGCTTCGCAGCGGTTAAAGGTCACTCTCGAGAGAGCGGGAGGACGAGGGGACGAGATTACCCTCGTATCTGCTTTTAGGGGTCAGAACAATTACTGACCGAAGGGAATAATTTTGTGTTCCATAAATTAGTCATCGTTATCGTTATCGTCATCGTCAAAATAACTTTGTGTCTCTGTGTACAAATAAGTCATGGTCATAGTCATTGTCATCGTCCTTTAAACAGCCACGTAGTGGCGCTTAAACAGTCGCAACGCGACGCTTAACCCTTTAAAACGTCATCGTTAAAAACCTACCCCCAAAATGGAGCCGTGCCCGGAAGCATTGCAGCATTCCGAGCACGGTGTTTCTTTAAATAGTCTAATGAAAAGTAGGCGGGGCCTTCACAGGAACCAGTCGGGGGGATTAGTCCCACATTTTGAGGGCATCCTCATATTCCCCTGCACCGTCCAGGTCCCATTGGTACTCCTTACGGATCTGACTGTAATCAGTCCTAATCATTTTGTTTTTCAGGTTATCACCCTGCTCGATGACGGTTACCTCTTGGGGATTTACCAGACTCTTGTTGCTCACACGGTGTTCAGCATTCAGCGACATACCATAAACGACTAAGATAAGTCCTACTGCCATAATTTTATCAAACATTGCTAATTTCATAATCTTATTTTTTTTATTGTTATTGTTATTGCTTATACTCACTTTCTGTCATCTGACGCTTGGTTTTCGTCTTTTGACATTGCAAAGATAAGCATGATTTTAGCGACCCCGTATCATTTTCTTCTAGTTTCTCTTCAGTTTGTTACGACAATAAAGCTAAATTGCGACAAACCCCAAGAACACCCTTGGAATCTGTCGCAAGTCAATGAAAACAATCTCAAAAAAACCTAATTATCTATTTATCACTTTCCTTCCATTTACGATACGCACACCCTTATATCTTCTGCCCATACGTCTTCCCAGCAAGTCGCAGGTGTCCGTGGCTGCCGTCAGTTGCTTCACGGGCAACGAAACGGTAGTGGCACTGGCAGGAACATACTCCACGTTGTTCAGACTCATGGCCAGATTCGATAACGACTCAGCGGAAACAGTGGGGACGTAGACCTCCAGACTCGATTTGAGCATCTCGCCCTTGCTGACGGCCTCCACTTCCTCTGGTGTCATACCTGCACGCCACATGAAAATCTCGCTAAGCTGACGGCTCACTTCCCGGTTCTCGGCATCACCCAATGTGATGTCACCCAGGCCTGTGACGCGCTCCAGGATTTCCCCTGCCAGCTGTCCGTCTATATATAGTAATGTACGCACCTGCGCATAATAATGCGTCAGCGTCACCATGTGCCATTCTTCATCGCTGAGCGTAGCAGTCGACGTGACTTTCTTGTTGCGGTAATTGTTATAGACCACATGTCCCTCCTCATCCACATACACCTGACCGGAATAACTGCCTGTGGAAAACTTATAAGAGAAGAGCTGTCCTGCCTGACGGCCTTTCACACGGACGCTGATCGTGAACGGATGCACGGTTCCTTCGCCGCGCATGCGGATGGTATTGCCATCAGAGAGGCTCATCTGCTGTTCCAGGTTACGCACCGGCTGCGACTTTCCGCAGGCAATGGCATCGAAGAGCGAGGGAGGCATGGCATTGAAGAACTCCACGTGGCCGTTGGTCGTGGGATGCGCGTTGTCCTGCTGATAGCCAGAGGCCCAGTGCCCTTTACCGTCGTCGATGGCACCGAGCGTATTCACCGAAGCCACATCCCATCCGTGAATAAGAAGGTTCATCTCTTTGATGGCGGCATAGTCTTCTGCTGTGAAGTCACCGCGTGTGTAGTTGTTCATCACAACGGGTATCTTCCCCTCGGCCTTCATCTTCCGGATGAGCGTCGTCATGTTGTTGGAGAACTGCTTCACGATGGCCTGCTTGTCCGTTGCCTCATGAACGCCCTCGTTACCCATCGACAGACCGATAATCACATAGCGTGAGAAGTCGTGCTGCATCTCGTCGTAGCGGTCCAGCAGGTTTCGGGTGGTATTACCGCCGATGGCCACGCCCGACACGTGGAAGGGGTTCTCGCTGATGCCATCCGCATAGCGCTTTTCCAGTTGCTGTCCGTAGAGGTAGGCGTATCCCTTGTTGTCCTTGGCCCCCTGTCCGTTGCAGACCGACGATCCGAAGGCCGAAATCTTATATTCGTCGATAGGTGCGCTCACGTCCCATGTGCGCTTCTGCGTATCCACGGTGAAAGTATAGGTGCCGCCGTTGATGCGGATGTTCTCGCCCTGTTCCCCTTCAGCAGCAAAGGCAAGCTGAGTGCGGGTGCCAGGTTTACGGCGTATAGCCTGCGCCTCATCGTTGTTGAACGCAAAATAAATATACTTGTCAGAGAAGAGGAACACGCGGCTGTCGTCGAGCGTCACCTCCCCACTGTAGCGACCGTCGCCCACATAGGGCAGGGTAGTGCCAGCCGTAGCGATGTTACCTTTGATGTAGAGTTCTTGAGGAGTGTCGGCAGTCATGCGTTGGCCTTCAGTAAGACCCGTGAAAGCAGTGAGCAGCAGAACTGCCAGGAATAGTTGTTTCTTCATATAAAATGTATGTTAGTCAAAAAAAAATTCCAAGTCTGGATGATTCCAAAATCACGTCAAAGGTATGGCATTTGCGTCAACTATCCAAAATATATCCTTAATGTATAAGTAAGAAACCCCTGAATCCCCCGTATTTCCTGCCATTCTCCCTCCCATTTGTATAACAGTGTATCAAGCCAGCCTCTGAGGTGATAAAGGGTTAAGCGTCGCTTATAACGATTCGCAAGCAAAGCTTGCTACGAAATACGATTCGCGACTACGTCGCTACGAAAAAGGGCTACGCCACGATTCGACTTTATAAGCCTACGAAATACGATTCGCGACTACGTCGCTACGAAATAGGCTTTCGTTCTTCGTCCTTCGTCCTTCGTATTTCGTATTTCGTTCTTCGTATTTCGTTCTTCGTATTTCGTCCTTCGTCTAAGCTTGAAATCTTGAATTTGTATATATTTGTATGATTTCTCGCCGCATGGCGACAAAAAATCCCTGCTTTAGAGCCCCCTTACATTTGTTGGCCTAACCACCCCTTGCCCCTCCTTCAAAAGGAGGGGAGCACCCCGACCAACTCCCCTCCAAATTCCCCTCCAAACTTCCCTCCTTTTGAAGGAGGGGGCAGGGGTGGTTAAGCAGCTGTTATGAAAAAGCAAGGGATGCTTAAGCAGCTATAAGTCACTCTCGAGAGAGCGGGAGGACGAGAGGACGAGGGGACGAGATTACCCTCTTATCTGCTTTTAGGGGTCAGAACAATTACTGATCGAAGGGAAGTAATTTTATGTTCTAAAAAAACTCTGTGTCTCCGTGTCTCTGTGTACAAATAAGTCATAGTCATTGTCATGGTCAAAATATCGCCTCACGCGACAGTTTTAAAGGGCACTCCTGAGATTTGTCGTAATATCAGGCCGATGTCGCAATAAAGTGAACAGAAACTCAGCAAAAAAGATCCGGACATATCCAAACGGAACCTATCTTTGCAACAGAAAAAACAAGTTCAATAAAGTAAAACAATAAAAAACAAAAGAATATGGAAATTATCGTAATTGCAGTCGTCATGGTATTGGAGGTCGTACTTACAGCGTTTATTATTGCACTGGCGGCAGAAAAGAAGAATGAAAGGCCCCTCGTTTCACAGTTGAGAATCAAGCAGCGCAATGCAGATGATCTGGTTGCAGAAAGCGCCCCCTACCAGGGTAACAACTTTGCTGGAGACCTCTACTGCTCGCATCTCTCAGAATTCTACGGTGCCACGCCCCTCGATTTTGTTTGGGACTACAGATACCTGCATTAAGTCGCGAACATCTTTATTTTCTTCATTTAGCTTTAAAACATACCGCATGCCCGGAACCTTTACAGGATCCGGGCATGACTGATTCTGGGAGCGTTTATAAGGGTTTAAGCGTTGCTTCGCAACTGTTTAAGCGTCCTTTGGACTGGTTAAGCGCTTCGCTGTTTAAGCGCCACTACGTGGCTGTTTAAAGGTCACTCTCGAGAGAGCGGGAGGACGAGAGGACGAAGGGACGAGATTACCCTCTAATCTGCTTTTAGGACTCAGAACAATTACTGACCGTAGGGAAGTAAAAACGGAAACGAAGGACGAAAGCCTATTTCGTAGCGACGTAGTCGCGAATCGTCTTTCGTAGCAAGCTTTGCTTGCGAATCGTAATTAGCAGCGCTTAAACAGCGGCAACGCGACGCTTAAACCCTTACAACTATCTTCTCCGAAGGAGTTCCTGTTTGTCAACAACCACCCAGATGGTATCAACAACATGCCCCTGACTCCTCTGCATGTTCCTCAGCGGACTTGCAAAGTTCTTGTCCAGGACTTCCACGCCATCGATGAAATAATCAGACTCGCCACGATTCTGGAAGACATTCTTCATGCCCCACACTTCATGGTATTTCAGTTTCACCTTCCAGCCTTCCACCTGCGCCCGATAGAGCAGCTGCACAAGAGAATCCTGATCGGTTCGGTCGTTGTCGAACGAGAAATAGAAAGGAGCGCCGCTGGTGTTCATGCCCGTCTGTGTGAGGTTCAGGCTACCCTCCCAAGAATCCCATATCACCCCTTTCTTAGTGAATTCAATCAAATTACCAACCTTTTCACCTACGGAATAGTTCTCCTTACAACCTTGCAGCATCAGAGATGTAGCAAAGATAATGGCCAGCATCAAAGTGTTTTTCTTCATTACCTAAATCATTTATTATTAATTACACGGTACAAAGATACAAAGTTTTTTGGAATACCCTCTAAAGAGGCCGCCAAATGTAGTTTTTCCCTCTTCTTTTTTCTTATTATAGTTCATCGTCATAGTCATAGTCATCGTCATCGTCATAGTCATAGTCATCGTCCTTTAACCAGCGAAGTGCTTAACCAGCCGAAGGCGCTTAAACAGTCGCAACGCGACGCTTAACCCCTTACTTGCAAGAATGCCAAAGAGACGCCGTAAAAATGGCTTGGAGACAACGTAAGAATGGCCTAGAGACAAGGTAAGAATGCCAAAGAGACACAGGGCTTTTTTGACGATGACTATGACGATGACTATGACTTATTTGTACACAGAGACACGGAGACACGGAGTTTTTAAAATAGTAATTTCACTCCCCTCCAACTCCCCTCCAAACTCCCCTCCTTTTGAAGGAGGGGGCAGGGGTGGTTAAGCAAGCAGTATTGGGGGCAGGGGTGGTTAGGCAAGCATAAATGCAGGGATCAGGGGTGGTCAACAAAAACAACATTAGCATTTGTTTGCATGGCTAATTTCTGAAAGCACCTCAAAATCGGTTATTTTCGTGCCTATGAAATACCTCAGAATCGCTGAAACGCCTTTATACAAAGGAAAGTGTAAATTTCCCGATTTCCCGATTTCCCTAAATTGGTTTTTCCCGACAAGTAAAAGAATAATTATATATTTATATATATATAAATATATAATTATATATATAATATTATAATTTGTTACTTCCTTTACTTTCAGCACACCCTGAAAAACAAAAATCGGGAAATCGGGAAATCGGGAAATCGGGAAAAATTACACGAAATCTCTAAAACACCGATAAACACTAGGATTCAAAAAAGTCCCAAAAGTCCCAAAGTCCCTAAATTGGTTTTTGGAGTAAACAGAAGGATATATATATAATATAACAAATTATAATTACTTTCTTCCCTTTCCTATCTAAAAAAGCAATTTGAGGACTTTAGGACTTTGGGACTTTTGGGACTTTTCTCAACTACAAAATCCTGAAACACCCATAAACACAGGCGTTGATAAGAGTTTAAGCATCGTGTTGTGACTATTTAAGCTGAGCTCGTCATCGTCATCGTCATAGTCATGGTCATAGTCATAGTCATAGTCATTGTCATAGTCATGGTCATAGTCATGGTCATAGTCATGGTCATAGTCATCGTCATAATCATCGTCATGGTCATCGTCCTTTAACCAGCGAAGCGCTTAAACAGCCGAAGGCGCTTAAACAGTTGCAAAGCAACGCTTAAACCCTTATACTCCCTCATGCGACCCATCCAGTTTTGGATTCATATCAATAATACATGAAACCACCGTCGCAAAACGCGACTCAGGTTTTACGTCAATCCAATTTTGGATTCACATCAATGATACTCCGGTCTTTCCACACTCCCAATTTTTCCATCATTCTTTAAGTTTTTACCGGATTTGTTAACGGGTTACCCAAAAGTTATGTAAATTTGTAGCAGAATAATTAAACTATGCGAATATGAAGAAGTTTTTTGTTGTATTGATTATGCTATTATGTTGCGTAAATTATGCACTAGCTCAAAAAAGTCCTTTCTTTAAGGCAATGAAAAATGTGGAGACAATAAACTATACGGTTGATTTTAGTAAGACAAAAATCGACAAGTATAGTGTGGAAGATTATACTGACTTGTATCTGGGAACTACTATTGAACAATTCAAGGCAAAAGTGGAGAACTTGATTGTTAACGAAGCTAATGCTTGCACGGAAAAAATATCAGTTAAGCTCTCAAATGATGAAGAGTCTGATATAATGTTGAAAATAAATTTGATTGATGTAGATCTAGACGGTGAGCACACGTTGGTGTGTAAACTCTTCCAAAAATCAACAGATGGTCTCATTAGTTTGTTTGAGGTTCACAAGAATGGCGGTAGTAACGATAACTTCATAAAAGAATTCTCAAATCGCATTTCTGCATCTGGAAAGGAAATTGGAAATAATATCCTGAAAATTAAGAAGGCAAGCCTTAAAGCAAAATAATATGAATGAGAGACTCTAAGTTCCCATCTTCTCCATCAAAAAATCTAAACTCCTACCGCAAAAGATAGAAGTCTTTGGGTTTTACTCAGCTCAAATTTGAGCTCAGTTAAATTGTTATTAACTTAGGGAATTTTTTCCCTTAGTATATGTCAGGGAAATTTTTCCCTCACATATGTGAGCTTTCCGAAAAGTTTTGTATATAAGAACACAAACCTCTGTGTCTCCGTGTCTCTGTGTACATATAAAAGGTTAAAGGGTTAATCGTAACTCCGCTACTGGTTAAGTGCTGCTAAGCAGCGGTTAAAGGTCACTCTCGAGAGAGCGGGAGGACGAGGGGACGAGAGGACGAGATTACTCTCTTATCTGCTTTTAGGGCTCAGAACAATTACTGACCGAAGGGATGCAATTATGTTCTAAAAAAAACTCTGTGTCTCCGTGTCTCTGTGTACAAATAAGTCATGGTCATCGTCATCGTCATTGTCCTTTAAACAGCGAAGCGCTTAACCAGCCCGCAGGGCGCTTAAACAGTCGCAACGCGACGCTTAACCTTTTACTCTTGCGACAGTTTTTGAGGGGGTTGCCGGGATTTGTCGCAATACTGGGCGGGTGTCGCAACTAACTGTGGAGAAAATCGAAGAAAATGTTACGGGGTGGATTAAACCTTTGTATATTTGCAATGTCAAAAGAAAAAAAGAAGATTCTCTCATAAGGTTAGTTGATTATAGATTCATTTGGTTTTTAGTTAATGATTAGGTTAGTAATATGGGGGCTGCAGCGGCGGCCCCCCTTTTTTTATTAAACGTTGATGAGGGGTTAAGCGTTGCGTAACGACGGTTTAAAGGTCACTTTCGAGAGAGCGGGAGGACGGGAGGACGAGGGGACGAGATTACTCTCTTATCTGCTTTTAGGGCTCAGAACAATTACTTCCCTTCGGTTAGTGACGCTACGGCTTTGCCGCAGGGGGTTGCGTTCAGTTAAAATAAACCCTGCTTTAGAGCCGCCCCTTACCAAGGGGCTCAAAATGTGTTCCATAAATTAGTCATCGTTATCGTCATCGTCATCGTCAAAATAACTTTGTGTCTTTGTGTTCCGTTAAAAAATCCCTGCTTTAGAGTTGCACCTTGCCCCTTCATTTATGCTTGCTTAACCACCCCTGCCCCCTCCTTCAAAAGGAGGGGAGCTTGGAGGGTAGTCTGGAGGGGAGCTTGGAGGGGAGCTTGGAGGATGAGTTGTTATTCTCCGCTTGTGCCCTTGAAGATGTCGGCGCAAATTTGCGCTTACATTTTTACCAATTATCATGAACATTTCGTGTAATATTTGTATATTTGTGGCGAATATCGGAAATGTTAGGAAGATAGTAATCTTTATTTCTCTATGTCCAACGAGATGATGCGTGCAATCGTATTGGTAGTTGTGCTACTGATATTGGTTCTGAGAATTCCTTATGTGAAGGGGATTTTCGGAGAGAAGGTTGTGGCGTTTATCTTGCGGATGCTTCCGGATGATTATTATATCTTTAATGATGTCTATGTGGAAGTGGGGGGACGTACCACGCAGATAGATCATGTGGTGGTTTCGCCTTTCGGTGTTTTTGTCATAGAAACGAAGAATTACAGGGGTTGGATATTCGGTAATGATGACCAGCAGTATTGGACGAAGAATATGTACGGAAGGAAGTACGAGTTCTATAACCCTGTGTTGCAGAACCGTGCCCATACGAAAGCGCTGCATCGGTATCTGAATATTTCATACTCGTTCTTCATTCCCGTGGTGGTGTTTTTGTCGGGTGCCACGCTTAAATGTGACACGACGGCGAATGTGATCAAGATGTGGTCTTTGCGTCGTTTTATCCGTAAACACACTCGTGCTGTATTCACAGATGAGGAGGTTCAGGAGATTGTGAAGAAGCTGCGGGTGATTTTTGTGGAGGACAAAGCGCAAGAGCGGGAACATGTTAAGTCTGTGAAGGAGACGGCGAAAAGAAGTGAGGAGCTTATTGCTTCCAGGATCTGTCCGCGTTGTGGCGAAAAGCTTGTTGTACGCGAGGGGAGATACGGTGAGTTTCTGGGTTGCCGCAATTATCCCAAATGTAAGTTTACGGCGAATTTGTGATTCCTTTTTGTTAATGTTGAGACAAAGTAACGATGGGTAAACGATTCGTTCATCCCTGTTTTCTTATAGCTTTTTGCTATTTGATGTAATGGCGTCATTTTTAACCAGCTGAAATATCAGCCCGTTGAAATAGATTAAAAATTTGTTTTTGTTTTAAACTCGTTTCCGAAAAAGTTTTGTATATTTGCAACGAAAACTTATTAGTGTCTGTTATTAAGAATAATCTAAGGAATTAATGCGTTATGAAGAAAAATATTATCGTTTCATTATACAATCGGATAATTCATGTACTTGCAACCCATAAGCAACCTGCCTATTTCTTTTCACATGGCGGTATCCATCTGATGGTATTGTTGTTGTGTATCGTTCTTTCTTTGTTATTATATCATAAAATTCAAGGATTGAATGAGATACAGTTCAATCAGATGCTTTTTAATATCAAAGGTGACTCTTTGAACAACTATGAGATTTCTCATTTATATATAGAGAAAGACATGACGGATCGTCCTTCTAATTATTATAAGTTCAAGGATATTACCGTCAATATCGGTTTCCGTCCTAAAAAGGAGGGCTCACATTCTTTTATTAAACCATTTGAAGCGTATGAAGATTCTTTTGATTTGGTGACGATTATAGACGTAACTCATAAAAATCAGGAGAAGGACAGACCTGATAAAAGAAAATATAAAGAATGGCCTATAAGGTTGAAGGATGGCCGCTTGAAAAGATTAATGACAATTTCTCATCCTTCAATGAAAGTGCGACACTTTCATGGGTATTCAACAAATGCAGATTCTACCCATTATTTTCTTTGGCTAAATGCTGGAAAGAATTTATTGAAGAACTGGGATAATGAAAACCCGTATTATTGTTTTTGGATTGGTTTAGATCTGCCCCCGAAATATCATCTGGACAATTCTTCTAAAATAGTAATTAGGTTTAACCACGTGTCTTCTCTGCAGACAAGGAATAGGCACAATGGTATTGTTCGTCCTAAAACTGTAGGTGAGATTTACCCTCAACCATCCTATTTGTCATTGGACTCAATAATTTATATTGGCCATGAGAAAATTAAGGAAGTAGCTGATCACGGAGGAATATATGTTACAGGAGTAGATCCTGTTAAGAAGGAGGCTGCAGATAAGAAAATATTGTTGCTGACGGTTCTTATTGGTACGATTTTCGCGTTTGTTTTGGATATTATCATACAGTTAATATTGAAATGGCGAAAATTGAAATAGGCTAGGTGGGTTCCTCTGTAAATATCTGCCGAGTTTGGGCTTTGAGGAAGTTTAAAGGGACTTAATTTCACCCCATTGATGCCGGTTCAATTTTGAGCCTTCATAATTATAGAGGCAAAACCAAATACCTGATTCAGGTAGGAGGTTGAGAATGTTTTTATTACTAAATTATTATTATGAAACAGCATATAGTTTTTCTAACAGGGGCAGGAGTCAGCGTGGAAAGTGGACTGAGCACTTTTCGTGGCAAAGATGGTCTATGGACAAATGAAGAATGGGTTTATCTGGCAAGTACCGATGCCTTGTATAATGATACGCAGAAGTGTCTTGACTTTTACAATTTTAGGAGGAGTCAGTTGGTGAAGGTGGAACCCAATGAGGCCCATCGGATGATTGCCGATTTAGAGAAAGAGTATCTTGTGACAGTTATTACACAGAATGTTGATAACCTCCATGAACGTGCTGGTTCCTCTAGGGTCATTCATCTGCATGGAGAACTGAGCAAGGTGTGTTCTATTGAAAACAGAACGACCTGCGTCAAAGAATACCCTTTGACAACACCCATAAAATTAGGAGACAAGGCGGAAGACGGTGCTCAGCTTCGTCCCTATATCGTGATGTTCGGGGAATATGTTGACAGTATGAATGTTGCCATTGACTATGTGAGCAAGGCGGACATCTTTGTGGTTATTGGAACGTCACTTCAGGTGTATCCGGCAGCAGGTTTCATCAATTATGCGCACCATGAGATACCTAAGTTTGTCATAGATCCTGGTGAAATGACTAAATGCACGGAACTGGGGTTCACTCATTTCAAGACCTCAGCAACAGAAGGAATGAAACTGCTGATAGGTGCATTGAAAGAGCTATAGGTGTAAATTCAAAACCATTTATTTATGAAAACTAAGAATACTTTTATTTTGTTTTGGAATCCTGTTATCTCAAATATAACGATTGAAAAGTGGCAGGAAGATATCGAGTCAGACTCGGAGGGTTGGAACTGGAGTGTATGGCATTATTTGAAGGCAAAGGAAGATTAAAAAGTATGGAAGAGATATTGATGACACCTGATGTGTGTATGCGGTTCTTAGTATGGTCGTATTACTATCATGATGTGATTCCGCAAAAAGGAAGCAGTTATAGCGACTGCGGGAAATTTACGGTGGAGGATAGTGAACGACTGGATGTCCTGAAGGAGATGCTTTTCAAGTGTTTCGAGGAGGACTCGGTAATGAATGCTTGCCGTCAGTTCCAGATGGCAAAGGTGAGGCAGGAGCCTTGTCCTTTCTCACAGGCGGAACTGGATATGATGTTTGCTAAGGAAAAATAAACATAAAGGATGTAGAACAGAAGGGATGCAAGTTACAATGAGAGCTTCACTTTGGTACTTGAAGATGGCAATCGTCGTTATCTCCTATTCGATGGGAAGTATGCCGACTTTCGCCAGGTCTCCTGCAGATGGCGATGCCAAACCGAAGGTGTGGTGGTTTCACGGGGCTACAGAGACTACCCGCGAGGGCATCACTGCAGACCTTGAGGCTTTTCAGAAGGCTGGCATCGGGGGCGTGGTCTATTACGATCAGGTGCATGAGGTGTATGGCAGTCCTACGGATGTCTTTTCTGAAGACTGGTGGCAGAAACTCTACTTCTCTGCCAAAGAGGCCAAACGATTGGGACTTTCATTAGAATTGAACATGAGTAACGGCTATGCTGCCGGAGGTCCTTGGATAGATGAGGAGCATGCCATGCAGCGGCTGGTCGTTGTGGAGAATGACAGTATTCCCAAAGGATTCCATGAGATTGCCACCGTGGCGATTCCTCTGGTGGAGGACGATGGCATCATGCGCTACATCACCTATAGTGCCAAGGCACAGGCAAAGTCACCTACTTCGGCGATGAACATCCCCTGCGTGCCAGGACAGCAGCAGATGGCAGCAGCCAATTTCACGGAACTTTCTCCCATCGGAAATCTGCAAGGAAGCGATGACAGCATCCATTGGCAGGAGGTCTGCGCGTTGCCTCCTATCTATAATGATATGGGATGGAAACTGCCGCAGTTGACTTGTGCCTTCAACGGGGTACACGGACGATATTTCCGTGTGGTTCCCGAGACTGCTGTCCGCTGGTTTCGTGTGGGTTCTGAACCCCGCATTGACCGTTGGGAAGAGAAGGCTGCCTTCCGTTCTAATTTCCGCAGTTATGAAGCGCAGGAAGACTTGAAGGGTATTCATCCAAAGGATGTCCTCGTGAATCCCCATTCGTTGCCTGCAGGTTCCTGGCGTATCTTGCACTTCGGTTATATGCCGACGGGTGCTAAGATTAAGCATGGAAGAAAGGGGATGACAGGCTATGAATGTGACCGGATGAGCCGTGAGGCTGCCGAACTGCAATACAATAATTATTTCCGTCGCATTGCCGATTCTCTGAAGGCCAAAGGCTGTCGTCCGCAAGGCGTGATCATTGACAGTCATGAGGCAGGCACCCAGAACTGGACATCAGGACTGGAGAAGGCTTTCCAGCAGAAAAGGGGTTATAGTCTGTTGCCCTGGCTTCCGGTATTGCAAGGCTATATCATAGGCAGCAGGAAAAAGAGTGAACGGGTGCTTCATGATTTCCGTATGACGCTCTCGGAACTGGTCAGCGAACGGTTCTTTGGCATCTTAGACAGTCTGGCACGTCGCGATGGATATACGTTCACGGCACAAGCCATCGGTAACGGCATGTGCTTCGCCGTGGATAACATTGCCATAAAAGGGACCGTGCAGAAACCTCAGGGTGAATTCTGGACTTATCAGACGCTGGGAGCCTACGACATCAAGGAGGCAGCATCGGCAGCACGCGTCTATGGGAAACCGATTGCCTCTGCGGAGGCATTCACGGACTGTGGCTATGATGTGCCGTTCGAACAATTGAAGCATTTGGCGGATTTCGCTTTTGCCATGGGCATCAACGAACTGGTGGTGTGTGCTTCACCGCATCAGCCCCGGACTCTCACGACGCCTTTGGATATAGACAGCCGTCATCCTTATGCACTGAACCGTAACCATCCGAAATGGAAGGAGAGCTACGGACTTTGGAAGTATCTGGGAGAAATGATGGAACAGTTGCGCCAGGGGAAGCCTGCCAGCAGTATTGGCATCTGTCTTGGAGAGGAGGCTCCATTGAAATTGTTGTCTCATCGACTGCCTGCCATTCCGGATGGATATGAGTGGGATGTGTTTACATGTCAGGCTCTCGATACCAAAGGAACAGTCTTTACGGATTCCACGCTTGTTCCCTTCCGCCTGTTAGCTATTGAGGACAGTGCCTATATCCCTCTGAAGGCCTTGTACCGTTTCATGGAGATTGTCAGAAAGGGAACACCCCTGCAGGCTCACCGCAAAGCGTTGGAACAAAATGCCGACTACTATGGTATGCTGAATGCTGAATACCGACAAGCGCTTGATCTTCTCTTTTCGATTCCGCATGTTCACAACACGACAATAGCAGAAGCACTTGTGAAGGAAAAGATTTCACCGGAACTGGAATATACGCCCAAGCGACCATCCACATCTACAGACCGACTCTATTTCACGCATAGGAGAACGGCAGGGGAGGACTTGTTCTTCATCTATAACCGCAGTCCATTCCCGTTCCGTCAGCAAGTGAAACTGATGGGCAAGCCCTTCCGTCTGCAATTGGGTGAAGAAGATAGTATAATCCTCCGGTCTTCACGGAGATGAGTCAGATTTTTACATAATAAACAGCCTTTGCTGGAAGTTTTTCGTTTTATTATTTTGATAATTGAGGGAAATGAATTTGGATATTGAGCATTATTTCATTGAGAAGGGAGATGGTTACCCGTTAATCCTGCTACATGGAAACGGGGAGAACTGTGAGTATTTTGAAGGACAGATGGATGAGCTGTCCGACAGCTTTCATGTGTATGCGATAGATACGAGGGGGCACGGCAAGACACCGAGGGGTGAAAGGCCCTTTACGATTCGTCAGTTTGCAGATGACCTGCTTGGGTTTATGGACGCTCACCAGATCGTGAAGGCCCATCTGCTGGGATTCTCAGATGGCGGGAACATCGCCATGGTGTTCGCCATGACTTATCCTGAGCGTGTGAACCGTCTGATTCTCAATGGGGCGAATCTGGACGCCGGGGGCGTAAAGCGAAAGATTCAGATTCCCATAGAGATTGGCTATCGGATAGCAAGGTGTTTTGCAGGCAGAAGCGAGTCTGCCAAAAGGAAGGCGGAAATGCTGGGCCTGATGGTCAACGATCCGAATGTGAAACCTGAGGAACTGGTGGCTATTCGGGCTAAGACGATGGTCATTGCAGGAACGAATGACATGATAAAGGAGGGGCATACGAGACTGATCGCGGTCAGCATCCCAGATGCCGAACTCGTTTTTCTCAAAGGTGACCATTTTATTGCGAACAAATGTCCACAGGAGTTTAATCGTGCCGTGCGGGCATTTCTTACCTTAACGTCACTCGGATGACGGGGATGGGCCATGTGCCTGCAGGAAGTGGAACACGGAGTGACTGGGCGTCGCAGACGTATTTTGCCTTGCCCATGCCCAGCACGTCCACGCGCTTGATTTGTGGGTTCATCCCTGCAAACGAACGGATGACGGCTTCCTGAGCATCGGCACGATTGAGCATGATGATATAGACGCACTTGCCCTTCTGCGTGAAACGGAAATCCTCAGAGGTGTAGATGCCTTTGCCTTCATTGAAAACACCATTGGTCATCGGACGGTCTTGTTGTCAGCCCATGCACCGTTCACCAAACATGTGATGAGGCAAGTGAGAATCCATTTCTTCATTTGATCAGTTTGTTCAAGTATTAAAAAGACTCCGGAGACAGGTTTTTGTAATGTGCTAAAAAACCAGATACCTGAATCGGGTATCTGGTTCTTATGTATGAAGATTGGGAGGATTCCGTTATTCTTTGGGCTCCTCACTCTCCAGACCTTTTGAGGCCATGAGGAGATCAACGAGGGGCTTGTCCTTGTAATCGTTCTTCTGCTGGTCCCAGAATCCGAAGTCAGCATCATAGCACCATGTGGTCCATGCAATGTTGAACTCATCGAAAACGGTAAGCATGTCCTTTGTCCATGCATAGGCCAGATCACGGTCAACGGGTTCGTAAACACCCCATTCTCCGCAGAACAACTGAACATTGTATTTCTTGGCAGCTTCGATGGCATCCTTGAAATCAGCACGGATCTTGTCGATGTTCCATTCCTGGGTGAGATAAGGCTCCAGCTCTGGCTTTATAGAGTCGGGAGCGGCCTCAAAGTCTTCCTTGGAGATGAGGATTCCAGGATAGTTCACCTTTCCCTTATACTTGGCTAAAGGAGTCCACCAGGCACCGTAGTGGGTCAGAATCATCGGGTTGTAGTAGTGGAAGGAGATCACGATGTTCTTGTCGTTTTCAGGTATGCGGAGATATTTGATGGTCTGATATCCCTGCCAGAGATTTGAGCCGATGACGAGGGTGCGCTGAGGCTCTACCTTTCTCAAGGCAGCATGTACCTTTGCCACCAACTGGTTCCACTGCTCATGTTTTTCTGCCACAGGCTCGTTCATAAACTCATAAGCCACGGAGTCGTTACTGTAGCCCTTCAAGACCTCCGACAGCTGATACCAGAGATTGATGAGGTCTTGCTGCGCCTTCTCAGACGTGAAGAGGGTGTTGGCGTCTTTTCCTCCTTCGTTAACCGCATTGAAATAGTGAGAGCGGATGATGTGGAGGTCCACAATAGCACGCAGATGGTGCTTCACCGACCAATCGAGTGCCTGAGTGAGCAATTCCCATGCCTCAGGAAGTTTGTTGCCTTCCTCATCCCAGAACTGCACCTCATCGATGGGAATACGCACAAAGTCGAAGCCCAGTTGCTCCAGGCGTTCGAAGTCATCCTCCTGAATGTGAGTGCGGCGGGCTTCTCCGCGTTCTTCAGACTGTGAAAGCCAGTGACTCAGGTTAGTACCACGTTTGATGCGGAAATCATTTACCACATCTTTCTCCGTCTTGGAGCAGCCTGTGACGGCAAGGATCATCAGGGCCGTGAAAGCAAGATAGCTGATAATTTTTTTCATTTCAGATAAGATTTAGTTGATAATTGATTACTAGGTGCAAAGATAGATAAAAATATACGTTTTTTATTATTCAAAACTCTCATTTTCTTTGTCAGTTATATCATGAAAAGAAAAAAGCCGCAGACTCATGGAGAATTTGCGGCTTTTGGTGATAAAGGACTATACTAATTACGCCCCATGGCTTCATCAAGTTTCTTCTGCTGATCGCCATTCCAGTAGGCGCAGTCAAGCTCGAAGAAAGTGGTAGTGTAGGCCATGGTGAGCGGTGTCTTGATGATGACAACGCTGTAGAGACGTCCTGCAGCATCCAGACGTGCGATGAGATCTTCGTGGACGACGCTGCTAGCCTCATTGCCGCAGATACGATCCATTCCCGCACGCAAGGAGTCAACTCCTGGCATATCTTTCTCGCTGATGAACGAAAGTTCCTTGTCGCGATAGATATGAGCAAAGACATGAGGTGCCTTGTCGATCATGCCTTTTACCTTTTCGAGTACATCGAGATAGGGTTCGTCGGCATAGAGGGTGGTGATGCCGGAACCTGACTGCAAGGGATAGGCCATATCGGCGATAACAATCCAGTTGCGATGTCCCAAATAGGGCATCATTTCAGTAAACTGATCTTGCCATGACTTGGAGGTGCTAACTTCGGTGCTTGCCTGGGAGTTAGCAGGATTAGATACTTTCTGACATGAATTCATCATGAGGAGAGGAATGATTAGGGCTCCGAAGAGCAGGTGAAATGTTTTCATATTTTATGGTTTAACGTAGTGAATGAGCTGCGTCATGTACTGGATGAAGGAACGGGTGCTATAACCCAATACGGGCTTCTCGGGGGAATAGGGGGAAGTGTCGTACTCGTCACCCACAAACGTCGTGGCATATTTGGTGGTCGTAGATGGCGTCTGGTTCTCGGGCATCGGCTTATAGACATTAGAGATCTGTCCTAAAGGAGTGAGCCATCCACCGCCAGGCTGCTGTGAATTGAGAATGTCCTGTATGGAGAATCCGCCGCGACCTGTCCTGCCTCCTCCCATAGGAGATGGCTTATAGTAATAGACGGGAACTGCGATGTTTTTCTTCGGATAAAGCAGGGGCGAAGAGGCGGTGACCTCCTTCACGTCGGCCTGTTTCAAAGCCTGATAGTTGCGCTGGAGGGCATCGGGATTGATGAAGGCACATGAGCCATAATGGGCAATGGTGCCGCTAATCTCCTGGTCGGTGTAATACTCACCATTACCGACATTACTTCCGCGACGGTGCACATACATGGGAGTACCATCCTCAGGAACGAGGAAGCGCGGTGCCTGGAATCCCTCTGTCACAGGACGGTAGTAGGTGTAGCGGGATGCTTCTTCGGCAGGGAGTTTCTGACTGCGGAGGAACTCAATAGCAGCGGGAATGCCCTTGAGGAACTTTGATTCACCCGTGAGACGATAATAGTCCATCATGGCATTAACCATACGAACGGTTGTACTCGTATTGATGGCACGAGGCTCATAGCTGCGGGCATGGGCGGGCTTGAGTGTCTTTACAAAATACTGGTCACCCCAACCTGCAAGAGGAGAAGGCTGCTGCAGTTTGAGGGAAAGGTCGAGTGCCTTGTGGATGGGTTTCAGCAAATCCTTGCGACCCAACTCCTGATAGCACTGGATGAGGAATTCGATGTTGGCAGGCATCACATCGTCGTTGAGTGTGATGAACGAAGAATAGTCTTCCTTGCCACGGAAAGGGTGATCGTACATGAGCGGATAGCGCTGAGGCCAGCCGCCATTGCTATACTGACTGCGAATCATAAAGGAGATGACCTTATCGAGAGCCTTGTGAACCGCAGGATCCTTCTTCTCGAGATAGACACGCAGCATCAGGGTAGCACATATCGCAGTGGCCTCATCGTCGAAGGTACAGTTGCCATAATAATGCTGGAACTCCTCCAGTCGCCAAGCCTGGCGACCGATGGTGCGATAGAACTCCTTGAGTTCCTCTTCACCATTGAGATCCTCCACATAGTTCCAACCGCCTTCAGGATGCTGTACGGAGATAAGAACCTTTGCAATCCTTAATGCCTGATCGTAATAGTATTCGTCGCCTGTGGCATGATAGGCATCGAGCATGAGATGTCCCACCGACGGAGTACTGGGCTCCTGGATCCATACCAAAGAGCGATAAGGAGCTTCGAGCTCTCCCCACTGGCGACTGCGATCAGGAAGGTAACTCCAGACGAAGGCTCCCTTGTAGCTGATGCTGTCCATCATGAACGTGGCAGCACGACGCATGGCGGCCTTGGCATCCTCGATGTCGAGATTGCGATACTTGAAGTTGGTGAACGTGGCAGAGCCCTTGCCGGCACAGAAGATTCCCGGCAATACAGACTGGAACTGATAGAGGGTATTATGGTTATAACCTGAGCAATCCATGCCCCACGTCTCACGATTCCAGTTGACGCCGTCGTAGCTGTAGGAACCCGTGACAACATGGTTGTCGTTGCGGAGGCGAAGCCACAGGTGGCGGGTATCGCCATTAGGATGCTTTCCACCGCCACTCTGACCGCCTTTGCGATAACGGTAACGGCGATTGGTATCGAAGCCTGTTCCCATGTGGAACACACTATCGTAATAGAGTACGAGTCCTGCACGGGTGTCAACATCACTCAGTTCAATCTCAGCTTCTATCTCATAACGATGGTCACCAGCCACGAACATGAGGGGAGAGGAATTGCCGGGGAACTGTCCCTTGCCTTTGAGACGGATACCATTGGCGACATGCTCGATGCGTTCGGGCTCATTGGCGCGATAGGATTTCCACTCCAGTCCTACACGGAACTTGCCAAGAGCCGCTTTCGGATTTTCATAGTTCGCGGTTTCATTAGCAATAGGAGCAGCAATAGGGCCAACGGGGTCGGCACTGAGTCCTTCACGGTCTTTGATAACAGGACGGAACCATCCATCAGCGGTGAATTCTACGGGTTCGAGAAGCGTCTGACGACCGATATCCGTGAAACCGTTCTCATAAGCATGATAGACGCAATACCAACGACCATCAGGGGTGTCGATGAGTGAGCCGTGACCGCGGCTCCACCAGCGGTTGCTGTTGGCATAGGTGTGGATGAGCGGATTGTAGGGACTGTCTTCCCAAGGACCGTTGATGCTCTTCGAACGGGCTACCACCACCATGTGACTGGTGGGAGGACCTGCCGTGCCACCTTCGGCATTGAGGTAATAGTAGTAATCCCCAATCTTACGGAGTTTGGGACCTTCAAGACAAAGACCTTCAGTAAGCCATTCTGCAGGATACATCCATCCTGGATAAACCACCTCTTCGGTACCAGGCACTACATGAAGGCCATCGGGCGTGAGTTTGGCACGCTTACCACCACTCAGGAAAAGCCAGCGCTGTCCATCCTCACCCACGACATGACAAGGGTCGATGTTGGCTACGCCTAAATCGACGGGTTCACTCCAAGGGCCATAGGGGGAATCAGCGGTGACTACAAAATTCATGCGGCTGCTAGGTCTAAGGTTGCGTCCTGCCTTGGCACGTACAGCATCTGACGGATAGGCTACAGTAAAATAGATGTAGTATTTATCCTTATACTTGCAGATATCGGGTGCCCATACAGAACCCAGGAAGGTGTTAAGAGCAGAACTGATGGGTTCCCAATGAACCAGGTCGCGACTATGGAAGACCACAAGGCCCGGAACATAGTCGAAGGCGCTATGCGTCATGTAATAATCTTCACCATCGCGCATGATGGTAGGATCGGGATAGTCACCTCCAAGAATTGGATTTGTAAAGGTCTCACGCTGTGCCCAAAGGGAAGTCGGTATGCTCAACAGGGCAATCAGGCATAAAAACGTTAAGATTGATCTTGATTGCATGATAGTAGATTTTGTAGTTCGGCACAAATATATGGTTTTTTTTTGTAACTTGGTGCAATTTGTACAGAAAATTCACTATCTTTGCCGTCGATATAGAGAAATTGAGCTGTGAGTCTCTACAGTGCGAGCCATGTCAATGAAAATTTGAATGAACTACCAATAATTAATCAAACAATTATCAAAGTATGAAAAAGATTCTTTTTGCAGCTGCTCTTACAGTCTTGTTCGTAGGATGCGGGAACAACCAGTCAGAGAAAAATGACAATGCAGAAAATGCAGACAGTACATTCACCGTGGCTCCTCACGGAGTGATTACAACGACTGATGACGGACAGGTGGTCTATACGCGCGACATCACGACTAAGAGTGAAGCTTTCGTGTTTGACAAAGACCAAGAATGGGAGCGTACGGGTGATCCCGGTGAGGTATATCGCAAGGTGATGGGCTATAACGACAACCTGATGATGGTGAAGGTGAAGTTTAAGAAAGGTTCTGAAGGCAAGCTTCACAGCCATCCTCATTGTCAGATTACCTATGTGGAGAGCGGTGCCTTTGAGTTCACTATCGATGGTGTTACCAAGATTGTGAGAGCGGGCGATGTGCTGATGAAGGTTCCCAATGTAGAACATGGATGTAAGTGTCTCGAGGATGGTGTGCTCATCGACACCTTCACTCCCATGCGCAGCACTTTCCTGAAGAAATAAGAAGGATTGCCTGTTTGGCTGAGAATATCTTTAAGGTCTTTAAGGGCATTAGGGTCTTTAAGGACCTTAAATTATTAATAGTATGATGAAAAGAATAGAAGTGGTAGCAGCGATTATTCGCGATGACAGTGGCCGTATTTTTGCAACGCAGCGGGGATATGGCGAGATGAAGGATGGCTGGGAGTTTCCCGGGGGTAAGATGGAAGCAGGGGAGACACCGGAGGAAGCACTGAAGCGCGAGATTTGGGAAGAACTGAAGACGCGCATTGGTGTGGACGAGTTTATTACTACAGTGGAATTTGATTATCCAAAGTTTCATCTCACCATGCATTGTTTCTATTGTCATATAGAGGATGGTCATCCTGTGCTGCTGGAACATGAGGCTGCAAAATGGTTGTCAAAGGATGAGTTGGATAGTGTGGACTGGTTGCCGGCAGATCAAATAGTGGTGGAGAAGATGGTATAGTAAGGGTTTAAGCGTTGCTTCGCAACTGTTTAAGCGCCTTCGGCTGTTTAAGCGCTTCGCTGTTTAAAGAACGATGACAATGACGATGACAATGACGATGACGATGACAATGACTATGACTATGACGATGACTTGACGATGACGATGAAAATAAATTTTTGAGGGGAGCTTAATTTTTTCTGGAAAACTTCTTTAAAGAGAATAAAGAGACAAGCAAACATTTTTTATTCACTTTTTAAAACAGAAAAAATTATGAAAAAAAGAGTATTCAACTTAATTATCGTTGACTAGAGCGGTAGCATGGAGATTATCCGCAAACAGGCGTTTGCAGGAATGAATGAGACGTTGGAAACCGTGCGCACGATGCAGAAACAGTTTCCTGAGACAGAACAGCATGTTACACTGATTACCTTTGACAGTGACCACACGAAGTATCACTATGATGACAATCGGGCTTCGGAGATTCAGCAACTGAAATGGCACAGCTATCGTCCGGGAGGAGCTACGCCACTCTATGATGCCATGGGAAAAGCCATCTCGAAACTCAATGCCATCACCGAAAAGGATGATAAGGTGCTGGTGACTATTATCACGGACGGTGAAGAGAACTGTTCGGAGGAATGGACGCTGAAAATGATCCGTACCCTGATAGAGAAACTGAAGAAGCAGGAATGGACTTTCACGCTTATTGGTACTGACAATTTCGACGTGGAGTCAATGGCGGGAGCCATGGCTATTGATGAGCATCTGGAATTCCATGAGGATGCTGAGGGAACCCGTGAGATGTTCCGAAGGGAGCGCAGGGCTCGTGTGCGCTATAATTGTTGTGTTGCTGAGGATGTGGCAATGCCTACGGGTTCTTTCTTCAATGAGGATGATGAACACACTCAGGCAGATTAAAATCTCCTAAAAACAGATAGTTCCATAGTTTTTTATTATATTTGCACCACGATATGTATCGAAGACTGACTGATAAACAAATTCTTGCCGGATTTCAGCGAGGCGACACGGACATTCTCCAGGAGTATTTCTACGGATATTGCCGTGAGGGCTACTATGCAATGGACCGTCGTTATGATCTCCGTCATAAGCAGAATCTTGACTGTCTCTCGCTTACGCACCAGTATGCTATCTACTTGTTGGAGCATAACTGGAAACCATTAGAGGACCGTGCTCCAAGCGTGAGTCTGAAGACCTGGATTATTGGCGGTTTCCGATACGTGGTGCTTGATGCGCTGAAATGGTATCGCAAGGAATATGGTACGATTACGTTTGAGGATTATCTTCAGTCGTTCGACATCAGCAGTGACCTTCGGCAGCAGTTCCGAAAAACGGTAACGGAAATGTGCGATACGTGCCAGATGGATCGTCGGGACCGTCTAATCGTGCTGATGATATTGGAGAGAGGCTTTAAAGGAAAGGATGTGGCAGCACAGATGGGTCTGACACCTTCGGCTATCAGTCAGCGTTATCAGCAACTGAAGAAGAATATGATAATCCCTTACTTTCGTGAACATTTCGACATGGATCTGGAGGCTCCTGTAGTTCTTGACCTACAAGAAATGTTTACACAGAAAGAAATGGAATTTCCTACATTGGGAGCCGCAGAACTGGAAGAAACATCAATTGCAAGAAATATGGAACAGAAACGTACTACTCCGGAGTTCATCACACATTTGGCTCCGAACGAAATCTTTGTATTTGGCAGTAACCTTCGTGGTATGCATGGTGGCGGTGCTGCGTATGTAGCCCTCAGGAAGTTTGGCGCTGTGATGGGACAGGGCGTGGGATTGCAAGGCCAGAGCTATGCTATCCCTACTATGCAGGGTGGTGTGGAAACGATTCGTCCTTATGTGGATGAGTTTATACAGTTTGCTCGTGAAAAACCAAATCTTACATTCCTGGTAACTCGCATTGGATGTGGTATTGCCGGATTCACTGACGAGGAGATTGCTCCACTCTTTGCCGAAGCCCATAACGTTGGGAATATCGTATTGCCAGCAGGGTGGTAAGATAGGAGGAATATATGATAATGAAAGAACGGCTGACAAACAAATGTCAGCCGTTCCTCGTCAAATCACTCTGTAACGACAGTTCTTACCAATCATCGTTATCGTTTCCCACAACACCGTTCTTCACAGCCTCCTCAATCTTGTCCATCACTGCATATGAATAAGCGTGAGTCATGACCAGAGCCTTGGCACAGGTGCGCTTCTGAGGATCCTTTTGTACGAAGGGGTAGTGATGTGCAATCTCCCACTGCTCGTCGTAAAGCATTGGATTGGTCTTGTCATCAGCTTTGCGCTTCGAGTCACCATAGGTGCGGTTGTCATCAAGAGCTGCAGTTATCCAGCCACCGCTGATATCGCTCAATACCTCATAGTTCTGTATGGTATAGGTAACGCGTACACGTCCATCTTTAATATCCAGTCGGATGAGGGGAGTGATGCTCACTGAGTATTTGTGGAGTGTTCCCGTGTGCTCCGCAATATCCTTAATGGTAGATGAGAGGATGATGCAACCGCTCTCTTTATCGTTAAGAGTGATAGCGTGGTGGTCCTTAAGTGTTGCTGTAGCCCAGTAGTTCAATGCCACATAGAGCTGTTCCTTGGTCTTACCTGGAGCCTGAATGATCTGCTGATAGCTGAGGCTTTCGTTCTTGTCGAGAACCATGTCCTTTGAAAGATTAGCAGCGGCATCAATCCAGCGGTCACCGTAACGCTCTTTTGCATACTTTTCGAGATCGGCTGTCTTCATTACCTGAGCCTGTGCACTTAAAGCGCCGCAAGAAAGGATGGCGGCGAGCATCCAGATGTTTAACTTTTTCATATTGCTTTTTTGTTATTGTTTTTAGTTACTGTTTTGTCGTTTATTTGTTTTGACATTGCAAAGGTAGGCCGTTTTTCAACCAGTAGAAACAAAAGGGTGGTTTTTCTCTTTGAGTTGTTGCGACAATGGCCTATATTAGCGACAATTCAGCGAACGATGTGCTAATTCTGTCGCAACAACCTATAAAATGAAGGAAAAAGGCTGTGCTGAAGAGCGGCCTTATGAAGATTTAGTGGGTTTTGGTAGGAGTTACGGAAAAGATTTTGTATCTTCGCAGCATCAAAATGGAATAGAATGTTGAGGAGGAAAATCTTCGAAGTATGTACGGGTTCGCTGCAGAGTGTGATTAATGCTGTGGAAGGAGGAGCAGAGCGAATAGAGCTTTGCGAGTTACTGAATGTGGACGGATTGACACCTTCGTGGAATCTTTTTAGGAAGGTAAGAGCGCAATTTCCACATCTTATCGTGCATATACTGATTCGTCCGAGAAAAGGTGACTTCATCTATACGGAAAAAGAGAAAGTCGCTATTTTGAAGGATATCAGCAAGGCTGTGGAGTACGGAGCTGATGGTATTGTCTCGGGGGCATTGCTTCCTGACGGTAGTATCGATATTCCTTTCGTACGAGAGGTGCTGAGTGCCTCACAAGGTATCCCCTTTACCTTCCATCGCGCTTTTGATGTCTGCAACAATCCATTACAGGCCCTAACGGAATTAAAGGCGGAAGGTGTCAGCAGGATTCTTACATCTGGACAGCAACCCACAGCGGCAGCAGGTATTCCACTATTGAAGAAACTGGTAGAAAAGGCCGATGGGCAGTTGATTATTATGCCAGGAGGAGGCGTCAGTTCTGAGAATGTGAGCACCATCCTGAAGGCTACGGGTGCGATGGAAATACACGGATCTGCGAAGAAAGGAGAAAAAGAAACGAGCGCAGATGAAGTGCGCTCGATTCTCAAACAGTTATAATTTTCTCAGAACTCTCAACAGATGTTCTCCGATACCGATGGTGTAACCCTGCTGTATGAACACCACACGGTTAAAAGAGTCGCAAATCAGTATAAGAGGCAAGGAAGCAGAAGACAGTTTCATTTGTTCTTTGATTTCCGCCAGTATTTTCCCATCTATGTCCATTCCCCAAACAACATTGGAGGGAAGTGAAGAGAATTCGCTGAAATTGAAACGGCTCATTTCTTCTTCACTGTTGAGCAGAAACACCATCTTACGTCCCCATTTTTCGAAATCCATACGGTAGAGACTGATATCACGAAGAACATGGTTGGTGGGTTCGTGATTAGGAGCCATGATACCTATGATGTAATAGCCGCGTCCTGTCGTAGAGAGAATACTTTTGTCGGTAGCTGTCAGTTTGTCGTGATAGATGTTCTCTGCATTCAAGGAACCGATAACCTGTACGTTCTGTTTATCCTCACGCATCGTGAAATCCACTTCAGTTGTCTTCCCATTTGTGATGTGGAAGGTCTCCACGTGTGCCAATACACTGCCGCTGGCCATGCGTGTTCCGATGGTGAGCATATAGTCTCCTTCATCTAATTCCACGCCCTTGCAGAAATCTTTTTTCCAAGTAGCTTCTTCGGGATAGGTAAGCAGTTGAGCCCTTCCGTTCTCAATCTTACTTAGGGTGAAATGGATGTAATAATTCGGGTCATCGTAGTAATCTACCTTATTATAGTGGAGTAGCAGTCTTCCATATCCTGAAGACTTGTTCTTCAGATGACGCCCGAAGACTACATCCTGCCATTGGTTGTCCTGAAGGTATTGCAACTTACCATTTACCTCGTTGATTCTGGCAGGAATCCCCAAGCTACGTGCCACTGACACAAAAAAGATGTTACGTCCCAGTTCGTCAGTCTTCAGGTTTTGATAGACGCTCATTGGCTGCATTCTCAAATGTTGGGGATTGTGCTGAGTGTCTATCGTGATATGCTTGGTGCACCATTCCACTAATTGCTGTGGAGACTGGATGAAGTGCATCTTCTCGCGAAAGAAATGTTTGTAGGGAGTGAGCCATTCGTCTTCCACCCGCGGATTTAAAACATATTTCGTATAGATAATACTAGTATCGGTGTGTTGCACCTCGTTGTCCTTCAACACTTCCAGGGGAATGTCACGTAAGTCTTTCTGCGAAATAACTTTCAAAAGCATTTCGGCCATCTCTAAATTCGGTGACTCAGAAAGAAACTGGCGGATGACCTGATGATTGCCGCGCCATGCTTCTACGGGCATGGTTTGCTCATAGGCCTTTCTGATGGAATCTTCTTGTGCTAAACGAAGGTCGTTTGTCTCGCGTTGCTCTTTCGTGACCACAGGTAGGGAAGCACTGACAGGAGGTGGAATCATGTCGAGATCCAATGAAGAAGGAAGCTTTTTATCGTTGAGAACAAGGCGTACCTCATCGTCTTTCTGGAACGACACTTTCTTTATGGCTGTCATTCCCTCTTTCGAAACCCACACAAGCATGTCTCCTTTTCCTGCTGTGAGAGAAGCCTTTCCGTCTTGAAGTGTCTTCTTGGTAGCTACAGTATAGAACTCAGCATAATTGTATAACTTGAATTCCACCGTGGCATCCTTTACAGGTTGTCCGGAAGCATCCACGACAAGAATTGTAACTTTGGATGTAGGCGCGTAATGGTCGATTACATTGATTTCCGTATAGCAGGGAGTTTCGCTCATTACCTCTTCAGGACCATCGTAATGCCCGAACACCTTGGTATGCATAAGCATTCCACGTGAAGCACTCTCATTGAACCATCCCAAATTAAGCACTGGTTCAGGTTCACAAGCACCTAAGAAATACCATTTTCCGTCAGCCCATGCTTCCACCCAGGCATGATTGTCATCGGTATGTGCCCATCGCGGCGTATAAACTTGACGGGCAGGAATCCCCACGCTCCGCAAGGCTGCTACAAGGAAGGTACTTTCCTCTCCGCATCGTCCGTAAGCAGTCCTGACGGAAGCCAACGGACTGCTTGTACGAGCATCACTTGGACGATAGGTGACTTTTTCATGGCACCAATGGTTTACCTCCAGAATGGCATCACGCATGGAGAGGTGTATGACTCTCTCTTTCAGTTCCTGATAAAAAACCTCACGGCTGTTGTCAAGTGTTTCATTATTCACTCTGACTGGAACGACGAAATGTCTGAATTCCCGTTCGGGAATCAATTTTCCCCATGGCATTTCGACTTTTGCCTGGAGTGACAAACGTACGTTCTTCAGATAAAAGTCACGGGAATAATCAGTCTGATCGGGCAATGCCATATATTGATACAAGAAGTCCATATAAGCATTCTCGGCCTGTTGCGCCATTGCCGGAATCAGCGAAAGCCATACTAGAAGAATAATGAGTATTCTTTTCATGAGGAGAGTTTTAAATACTTTTGCAAAAATAAGAATAAAATACATACAATCCAAATTGAAATAGGAATAATTATTATCGACCTCAGATGTGGGATTTTTAATGATATTGACACAGCAGTAGCTCTTCTGATATAGCAGTATAGGTTATATGTGGAAAAATTCATGTAAAAAATTATTTGGAAAGTTCGCATATTTTCTATAAATTTGCAACGGATAGAACTCCATTTCTTATAGAACAAGATTTATATAGTACTAAAACCTATGGAGAAAAATAATAAGAACTATTCACGCCGGGATTTCCTGAAGCAGTTGGGAATGGGCGTAGGATCGGTAGTTGCGATGGCAAGTATGGGCCCTCTTTATTCGCTTGCAGAGGAAAAGCAGAAAGCATATATGGTTCCCGGACTGAAAGCAGGACCTGGAAATATGACGTATCGTATTAATCACCATACCCAGGACAAGGTCTCTCTGCTGGGCTATGGTATGATGCGACTGCCTCGGAAAGCTGATCGATCTATTGATCAGGAGTTGGTGAATGCAGAGGTGGACTATGCTTTGGCGCATGGCATCAATTATTTTGACACGGCACCAGCTTATGGAGAGTCGGAAGTAGCTACAGGTATTGCCTTAAAGCGCCATCCACGCGACTCTTACTACATCGCTACGAAGATGTCGAATCTGCGTGGTGACCACACCTTAGAACAAGGCAAGCAGATGTATGAGAATTCGCTGAAGCGGTTGCAGACTGACTACATTGACTATTATCTGCTGCATTCCATTGGAGGCGGTGACGGTGTAGGAATGCTGAAAAAACGCTTCATCGATAACGGACTGCTGGCTTTCCTCATGAAGGAGAGGGATGCAGGGCGCATTCGCAATCTCGGATTCTCCTATCATGGAGACGTGAAAGCTTTTGACTGGCTGCTTGACAGGAATGATGAGTTCAAGTTTACTTTTGTACAGATAGAAATGAACTATATTGACTGGCGGCATGCTAAAAATGGAAGAAAGAAGGATGCGGACGCAGAATACCTCTATAATAAATGCGAAAAGTCGGGTGTGCAGTGTGTGGTTATGGAACCCCTGTTGGGTGGACGACTCGCACGTGTACCTGAGGAGATAGCCGCACAACTGAAAGCCGTGAGACCAGATGCCACTCCTGCTTCGTGGGCTTTCCGTTGGGTAGGCACTTATCCAAATATCCTGACAGCACTAAGTGGTATGACATCGATGGAGGTATTGAAGGAGAACGTGGAAACATTCTCACCATTGGATCCCTGTACAGAATCGGAGAATGTGCTGATGGCAAAGATTGCAGACGAGATGGCAGGTGTGCCAGTGATTCCCTGTACGGCATGTGCCTATTGCATGCCATGTCCTTATGGCGTTTCAATCCCAGAGAATTTTTCGTTTTATAATGACAGTGTGACTGAAAAAACAGTGCCTAATGACAAGTCGGCACCTGACTATCAGCAGAAACTTCAGGCTTTCAAGGAGAACTATCGTAAGGCTATTCCAGAAGCAGGTCGCGCCTATCAGTGTGTGGATTGTGAGGAATGTCTTGCCAAGTGTCCGCAATCCATCCGTATTCCTACAGAAATGGCTCGTTTGGTGGAGATGATAGGGATAGAGTGACGATGATGATGACGATGACGGTGACGATGACAATGACGATGACAATGACGATGACGAAAACTATAGTTTGCAATGGATAAACTATCTGCAGAACAGCGACACAAGAATATGGCTGCGATTCGTAGCAAGAACACGAAGCCAGAGATGGTTGTGCGCAAAGGTCTGTGGAGTAGGGGATTCAGATATCGTCTGAATCATAAGCGACTGCCAGGACATCCAGATCTGGTGTTGCGGAAGTATCGTACTTGCATATTTGTAAATGGCTGTTTCTGGCATGGACATGGCGCTTCGCTAAATGATAAAGGAGAAATGATAAGTGATAAAGATTTCTCTTGTTGCAAGATTCCGAAGACGAATAGGGATTTTTGGGTGGCGAAGATCATGAGGAATCAGGAAAGGGATTTGGAGGAACAACGGCTGTTGGCAAAGATGGGGTGGCATTGCATCACGGTGTGGGAGTGTGAACTGAAACCAAAGGTGCGGGAGCAAACGTTAGAGTCGTTGG
>Ga0256404_1001457_pt1 | contig 56953 bp, 46 predicted proteins | sample RumenRJG_01DNA_FD_185990 | JGI IMG/M metagenome (GOLD analysis project Ga0256404, IMG submission 185990) | Bovine rumen microbial communities from Lethbridge, Alberta, Canada - RJG_01 | ecosystem: Host-associated > Mammals > Digestive system > Stomach > Rumen | place: Canada: Alberta | collected... | reverse complement strand
GATGCAAGATCCAAGGGACTATACGTCAGGCCAATTACTCCCCGTATTATAAGAAAAAGTGCAACTGTCGGAGTTAATTACTCTCTAACAATTACACTTTCTATGGTACTAAACAGGGACCATCTCAGCCATTCTGAGACAGTCCCTTCTAAATCCGGTTAAGAATAAATCAAAGCAGGTGTGCTCTCAGATCTTCTCCTGAAAGAGGAGAGAGGAGTGCAGGAGCGATGTCGAAAACTGTCTTGCAGCCGTAATCGCCCTTCTGTGAGAGGCGGTATACTGCTCTTGCATAAGCTGTAAGAACGGAACCCGTGAACTCAGGGTTGGAATCGAGCTTCAAGGAATACTCGATAACGTGCTTGTTCTCGCCGTTAACACCTGTCTTGCCTGTGCGGAATACGAAGCCGCCGTGATTGATCCTTGAATGGTCTCTTACGAACTCTTCTTCGGAGATGAAGTGTACTGTTGTGTCATAATCTGCGAAGTAATTGGGCATTTCCTTGATCGTCTTCTCGATGAGGGCGAGATCAGCGCCTTCTTCAGCTACGACGAAGCATTCTCTTGTGTGCTTCTGACGTGTTGTGAGTTCGGGATTGGAGCCTGATCTTACTGCTTCGAGGGCAGCCTCTACAGGAATCGTGTACTGCTTGCCATTCTTTACGCCGGGAATTCTTCTGATAGCATCGGAGTGACCCTGTGATACACCCTTGCCCCAGAATGTGTAATCCTGGCCTTCGGGAAGAATGCAGCTGCCGTAAAGACGGTTAATAGAGAACATTCCGGGATCCCAGCCGGCGGAGATGAGTGCCGTATGGTTGGAGCCTGCAGCAGCCTTGTCAACGTTTGCGAAATGCTCAGGGATCTTTGCATGAGTGTCAAAACTGTCGATTACATTGAACATTGAAGCGTATTCGGGTGTCTGTGTGGGAAGATCTGTAGCAGAACCTCCACAGATGACGAGAACGTCGATCTTGTCTTTCCAGTCAGCAGCTTCGGAAGAAGGAACGACTGCAACGCCTTCTGTAAGAGTCTTAACTGTGGAAGGGTCTCTTCTTGTGAATACGGCAGCAAGTTCCATGTCAGGGTTCTGACGGATAGAGAGCTCTACGCCTTTTGCGAGGTTGCCGTAGCCTAAAATGCCGATTTTGATTGCCATTTGGGAATCCTCCTTATGATTAGAAGTAACAAAAAGTTACTTATCTATTTATATTCGAACAGAATTATAGCATATTGTCTGCAACATTCTTTCGGAGGATTTTAGGTATATTTGTAGCGAAGTTTAAGGAGTGTAACAAAAAACGGTTCGTTGTATTATAATTCTCCTATGCCGAATTTAAAGTATCTGATAAGACGCGTTACGCGTATGGACTATAAGGCGATGAATGCCAAGATCAAGGATATCCACCAGAAGAGCGGGAAGTCCCGTGTGTGGATATTTTTCGATATGGTCCACTGCGGAAGGAAGTTCGGCGCCGGATACATGGATTACTGGCTCTACGAGATGTATAACCTCACGGATGCCGAGAGAGATACCTATATCACCAGAGGCCGTAATTACGACCTGGTAAAGAGATATAACGATCCTGCATATACGGACCTTATCGATAACAAGATCGAATTCAACAAGCGTTTCGGAGAATTCCTCGGACGCAAGTGGATCGAGATAAGAAAAGATAACAAACAGGAAGTAATAGACTTCATCAACGATCACGATTTCCTCATGGCAAAGGCCGACCTTGGTTCATGCGGCAAGACAGTCGAGAAGGTCGACTGCAAGGCTGAACCTGCCGAAGCCATCTATGAGAGACTCGTTAACATGGAGCGCCCCCATTTCTTTGAGGAGATGATCGTCCAGCACCCGGCGGTAAGTGCCATTTATCCCTATGCTATTAATACCGTAAGACTTGTAACCATCCAGAGAGACGGCAAGGTCCACGTTGCAAGTGCATGCTGCAGATTCGGCAATTACGGTCACAGCGTTGATAACTTCAACAACGGCGGCATGACGGCTCCCGTTGATGAGAAGACCGGAGAGATCACAGATTTCCCCATAGATAAGACCAAGGTCCTTTATGAGAAGCACCCCATGACAGGTGCCGTATTTAAGGGATTCGTTTTCCCGATGTGGGACAAGGTCCTTGAGATGTGTACAAAGGCGGCTATGGTAGTTCCTCAGGTCGGTTTTATCGGCTGGGACGTATGCATTACGCCCGATGGTCCCGTTATCGTTGAAGGTAACGACTATCCGGGTCATGACCTTTATCAGCTTCCTGAGCATACCCACGATAAGAAGGGCATCTGGCCCAAGTACCAGTTTTGATTTTCCCTATTGATTTCTGAAAACAGAAGAGTAAAATCTCGATTGTCAACTAAAAACGCAAAGAGGTTTACAATGTCAGAAGCAAGCGCTAAATCAAAGTCAAAAGTAACTAAAAACAGGGCATTTATATATGATCTCGTTCTTATTGCAATATCTGCAGCCCTGATAACAGTGTGTTCATGGATCAGCATCCCGTTAGGACCGGTTCCTTTTACTTTGCAGACTATGGCGATCCTTGCGGTAATGCTTACCTGCGGCGGAAGAAGAGGAACGATTTCAATCCTTGTATATCTTATAATGGGTGCCTGCGGAATCCCTGTTTTCGCCGGATTCAAAGGCGGAGTAACATCTCTTATCGGTCCTACCGGCGGATTTCTTGTCGGATTTTTGATCGCCGGACTGATCTATTGGCTTTTAGAAAAGCTCATTTTCAAGAAACTTATGACTTCCACAGTCAAAACATGGATATTCGGCGCAATTAATTCAGTCATATTTGAAGTAGTCTTATATATCGTAGGTGTTATCTGGTTTATGACCGTTTATGCCGCAAAGACGGGTCCCATCGGTCTTGGTGCAGTTATGACCATGTGTGTCATTCCGTTCATCATCCCTGATATCGTAAAACTTATTGCTGCGGTAATTATCGGCGAGCGCGCAAGAAAGCTTGTTAAGACCTGATTATTCTCTTATATCCCGTTTTGTTATAATATGATTTAATTCAAATTTGACAAAAGGGTAATAAGGAGAATAAGTCGTGTCAGATAATACGGATTTCGTTATTAAAGTTAATGGCGTTTCCAAAGATTACGGTAAAGCTCATGTTCTTGATAATATGACTTTTTCCGTGCCTAAAGGTTCTATCTTCGGACTAGTCGGAAGGAACGGGGCAGGTAAGACCACGATAATGAGAATTATGTCAGGTCTTCAGAAGCCTACTTCAGGAACGGTCGAATACGGATTCGATCACAAGAAACTCGGTAACATCGGAGCGCTGGTCGAGCTTCCCTCGATCTATTCAAATGCTTCGGCAAGAGATAATCTCATTTACCAGTACATTAATCTGGGCCTTAAGATCGATGAGACCATTGATCAGAACCTTGCGTTTGTAGGACTTGGTGATACCGGCAAGAAGAAGGCAGGCAAGTTCTCTCTGGGTATGCGCCAGAGACTCGGTATTGCCATGGCGATGGCAGGTAATCCGGAACTTCTTATCCTTGATGAGCCTATTAACGGTCTTGATCCGCAGGGTATCATCCAGATCCGTGAAGTGCTTGAAAAGCTCAACAAGGAGAGGGGTGTAACGATAATCATTTCGAGCCACATCCTCTCGGAACTTGCTAAGCTTGCCACCGATTTTGCTTTTGTTGAGAAAGGCAGAGTCGTTAAGGAGGCAAGATCTGAAGCTGTTGAGAATGCGGGCGGACTTGTATCGGAGTTTTATTCGGCAAATCCCGAAAGGCTTATACCGGTGCTTAATGCGAAGGGACTTACAACGACCTATGACAGTGCATCAGGTGTTGTTTTCGCGAAGGGCTATTATAACCTTACCAATATTGTCCTTGCCGCAAATGATGCAGGCGCTAATATCGCCAGAGTCGTAACAAAGGAGACTGATCTTGAGACTTACTTTGTTAACCTTGTAGGAGGTGAGTCTCATGCTTAATCTTTTAAAGTTTGAATTCAGACGTCTCTTTAAAAGCGTATTTTTCAAAATTGTCGGCGGTTACTGCATTTTGTGGCCACTATTAATGGCAGTTTTCTACCGGATCATTATCGGTTTGACGTTTATGGATACCGACATGTCATTTGCAGATTATGAAATGTCTGATGCGGAAATAAGGTATTTTACATGGATCATTTCCATTGCATTTGTAAATGATCTGCCTAAGTTTGTTGCACTCTTTACATGTATTCACATAGGCAAGGATTTCTCTGACGGTATAGTCAGGAACAAGGTAACCGCAGGTCATTCGAGAACATCGATATTCTTCTCATACATCATCTCGCAGATTGCCGCTACGGTAGCATTATGCATCGTTTACATAAGCTTTGCCCTGCTGGGATTACTTATTACAGGATTCGGCGTTAACCTTAATGGCGGCGAGATGCTTATCAGGCACATGGTCGGAATTTGCATTGTGCTTGTCTTTACTGTCATGGCAGTAACGCTGTCTCTCGTGTTCAGAAAGCGTGCTTTGCCTATCATTATGTCGATCCTCGTCGTTATGTTTGTTTCTACGGCAACAACAGTATTCGGTTTATTCAAATTTAATTTGCCGGGTAAAGCTGTAGATGACTATATCGAGAAGAGACATGAGCGTTATGAAGAGATGGTCGAAGAAGGTCTTATGACCGATGAGACGGTAGAATTTCTCGAGGAAAACTACGATAAGGATTTTTACCTCGGAATGGCATGGAAAGTGGGAAGACCGGTCTATCTCATTACCAATCTTGGCTTTAACCAGGATTACGCCGCAGATCTGTCACAGGCCATTACCAGCAATCCCGATTACACTGATGAGATTGATTTCTCAGTGAATCTGACCAGCGGCATGTACAATCCGGATATGTGTAATCTTCAGCCCAAAGATTTCAAACACACGGATTCGATGCACCTCTCTTATGCCCAGCTCAATACCACATATGTAGTCAGATCACTGATATACATTCTTGTTATCGGAGGATATGGTTACTTTGTTTTCGGAAGGAAGAATTTGTTCTGATGTTTTATCTTGACCACCGTTTAACGATCATCATCGGCGCTTACGGAAGCGGTAAATCCGAGATCGCAGTCAACATGTCTCTTGCCCAGCGGAAAGCTCTGCCCGACAAGAAGCTTCTCATAGCAGATCTTGATATCGTTAATCCTTTCTACCGTTCATCAGACTGCGGCGCGGTTCTTGAAGAAGCAGGCATAAGGCTGATCACGCCTTTGTATGCCGGTTCAAACGTTGATGCACCTGTCCTTACTCCTGAAATGTACGTTATATTCGATGATGAATCCTATCAGGGCATTTTCGATATCGGAGGAGAAGATATGGGTGCCATCGTTCTCGGTTCCATCCGAAAGAGGATCGAGAACACGGATACAGCCATTTATATGGCAGTTAACACGTTAAGACCGTTTACTTCAGATCCTGAGCAGATCGCGATAATGACAAATGAACTTACTGCTGCGGCAGGCTTTAAGATCGACGGTTATCTCAACAATACGAATCTTTTGGAAGAGACTACTGCGGAGATGCTCGAAGAAGGAGAGAAGAAGATCCTTGAAGCGTCAAAGCTTACGGGTATTCCGCTTATAGCCAACTGTGTGATGGAAGGCGTTGACATTCCTGAAGGAAAGCTTAAAGATCATGAACTCTTCAGAATGGAGAGAAAGATCCATTACGCATACTGATTTGGAACCGTTAGTTCCGGAAGGGATCGATATATGAATACGGTTTATGTTGTAGGCCACAGAAACCCTGACACGGATGCTGTTGTATCCGCAATGGCTTATGCCGCACTTCGAAATGCAGCAGGGGACAGGAATTATGTTGCCGGAAGATTAGATCACTTAAGCGATGAGACCAAGAGAATGCTTGCCAAATTCGGTTTCCAGTCTCCGGTAAGGATCAAGGACGTAAGGACGCAGGTAAGTGATATCGAGTTTGATAAACCACCTGTATTAGAGCCCTCGGCTACTTTGAACCGCGCGTGGAAGACGATGAACGACGGAGGGACAACATCTATACCTGTTGTCAATTCCGACGGCACGCTCTTCGGCACACTTTCTGCAGGAGATATCGCTGCTTATACGCTTGATACCATCGAAAACCCTCACATCACAGATCTTCCGTTGTTTAATCTTCTCGGGGTTATCGAAGGCCAGATAGCGAAAGACGGAAAAAGTGCCGATGTGATATCAGGCGACATCACCATAGCGCTTCCGGTAAACGGCGATCTGCCTGCATTCACCGACAGTGACAAGATAGTTCTCTGCGGCAATCAGCCGGACATGATCAGATATGCTCTGGATAAGAATGTCAATGCGCTGATCCTCTGCGGCGTCAACATCGATAAGGAGCTTATCGATCAATATAAAGACCGTGACACATGTGTTATCTACACTCCGTTTGATGCGCTCCGCACATCGAAGATGATCTGCCAGTCCATGCCGATCGAACGTGTCTGCATCCGTGAAGGCATAGTCTGTTTTCATCTTACGGATTATCTGGATGATGTCCGTGAGACTATCTTAAAGAGCCGTTTCAGAAGTTATCCGGTACTTGATGAGTCGGATAAAGTTGTCGGAACACTCTCCAGATACCATCTCTTGAGACCTAACAGAAAGAATATAGTTCTTGTAGACCACAATGAATTGGCGCAGTCTGTTCCGGGCCTTGAGCAGGCAGAACTTCTTGAGATAATCGACCATCACAGACTTGCAGACATACAGACAACACAGCCTATCAACGTGCGTAATGAGACTGTAGGAAGCACAACGACCATTATTGCCGAGATGTATCAGGAGAGCGGCGTTACACCGGCTCCTGCCATGGCAGGACTTATGGTGTCTGCCATCCTTTCCGACACGGTTATGTTTAAGTCTCCCACATGCACTGAACGTGACAAGGTCCTTGCCGGGCGTCTTGCCAAGATCGCCGGCATATCGATAGAGGAGATAGGCGCTGAGCTTTACGATGCTTCAGGCATTCTTGAACAGAGTGCGGAGCATCTCATCAAAACAGACTTTAAGGAATTCCATATTGCAGGGCAGACACTCGGCGTAAGCCAGATCATCTGTGTAGACTCGAATTCAATGATCGCCAGAAAAGGTGAGTTTCTTGAGACTATGGAGATGCTCAAGAAAAAGAACGGTTATGACATGATCCTGCTGATGCTGACAGATGTTCTGGTTGAAGGAACCGTGCTGCTTTATATCGGCAGTGATGATACGATTCAAAATGCTTTCTCGGCCGAAGCTCATGACAACGAATTGTTCCTTCCTGGTGTAATGAGCCGTAAAAAGCAGATCATCCCGATGCTGACTGCATTGTGGGGCTGATATTGCCTTTTTCCTTTTCAAATATCTGCTCCAATGATTATGTAAAATCATTGTTGTTTTATCAAATAAATGATATTATTTTTATCGGCGGAGTTATTTTCGACCAAGACCTTAGGAGGAAGTAAATATGGGATTGATTAGCTTAATCAAGAATGTGGCAGGAACAACATTTGATTCTATTTCCAGCCAGATTCAGGATCAGTATCTTGAGTTTTTTACTCAGGATTCTTTGGGACAGGATATCCTTGTTAAGAAGGGTGCCAACAAGATGGAGAAGGGCAGAAACAAGGGTAATTCCGAAGTTATCTCTAACGGCTCCGTCATCAACGTACCTGAGGGATGCTTCTGTCTCCTCGTTAACAATGGTGAGATCGTAGACGTAGTTTCCGATGCAGGTGCTTATAAGTGGGATACATCCACAGCTCCTTCAATTCTTGCTAACAAGAATTTCGGTGAGAATGTAAAGCAGTCCATCGGTGATATCTGGAACCGTATGAAGATGGGCGGAGAGATTCAGCAGCAGCAGAGAGTTTACTTCGTAAACAAGCTCGAGATGATGAATCAGAACTTCGGTACACCTTCACCCGTACCTTATGCAGACCCTGAATACCGTAACATCTATATCCGTTTGAACGGTACATTCTCATTCAGAGTTGAGAATCCTGTTACATTCTTCAGAAACATCGTAGGTAACGTTAAGGATGAGTACACAGTAGCAGAGTTCATGGGAACACCTGCTAAGCCGATGCAGCCTCGTCTTGAGTTCCTTGACAACATCACAGAGACACTCAATAAGTGCGGCGGTCCTTACCCGAACGGCATTATGTTCTCAACACTGCCTTCAAAGCAGGGTGAGTTCAGAAGATACATGGCTGACTGCCTTGATGACGAATGGCTCCAGAAGAGAGGTATCGTTGTAGAGACTGTTGCTATCGCTTCCGTTACACCTGACGATAAGTCACGTGAGAGAATCGAGAAGGTCGACGAAGCAAAGCTCTATGGTCAGGATCCCGGTGCTCTTGGTGCAGCTGTTGCTCTCGGTCAGACAGAGGCTATGAAGGCAGCCGGTGCTAACGCTAACGGCGCAGTTAACGGCTTTATGGGCCTTGGTATGATGGGCGCAGTAGGCGGCAATCAGGCTACAGCAGCAGGAATTAATGCAGCTCAGCAGGCTCCTGTTCAGCAGGGCGGTTTCTTCGGCGGCGCAGCTCAGGCTCCTGTTCAGCAGGCAGCTCCCGTAGCAGCAGGTTGGACATGTTCTTGCGGCCAGGCTGGCAACACAGGTAAGTTCTGCAGCAACTGCGGACAGCCTCAGCCGGCACCTGCAGCAGCTGGTTGGACATGCTCTTGCGGTCAGACAGGCAATACAGGTAAGTTCTGCGGTAACTGCGGTAAGCCTCAGCCTGCAGCAGCACCTGCAGCTTGCCCTAAGTGCGGCTACAAGCCCGCTGACGGCAATATGCCTAAGTTCTGCCCTGAGTGCGGTACAAAGATCGAATAAGATCCATCGGTTCTTAAATAAATCCATTACGGTGGCTGGCTTGAAAAAGTCAGCCTCCTTTTTTTATCATTGCCGCAAAAATCTGATTGATATATCGACTTTTATGGTAAAATTCAAAATCATAAAAAATAAAGGCGGTCATATCTATGGGTAAATACTTCGGTACTGACGGTTTCAGAGGCGAAGCCAACAAGGCACTCACCGCACAAAAGGCATTCCAGGTAGGAAGATACATCGGCTGGTATTACGGTCAGCAGCACGATGACGGAAGAGCAAGGATCATCATCGGCAAGGACACAAGAAGAAGTTCCTATATGCTCGAGGCAGCTCTTACTGCAGGCATTACATCTTCAGGTTCTGATGCTTATCTCCTTCATGTAACAACTACTCCTTCGGTTTCTTTCTGCTGCAGAACAGACGGTTTTGACTGCGGAATCATGATCTCAGCATCTCACAATCCTTTCTATGACAACGGCATCAAGATCATGCGTGCCAACGGTCAGAAGATCGAGGCGGAGATCGAAGAGAAGATCGAAGCATACATCGACGGCGAGGTCGAGGAGATCCCGCTCGCAGAGCGTGAAGCAATCGGTAATGTAATTGACTATGCATCCGGACGTAACAGATACATCGGTTATCTTATGACGATCCCTACAAGAGCATTCAACGGCATGAAGGTTGGTCTTGACTGTGCAAACGGCGCTTCATGGAACATCGCAAGATCAGTTTTCGAAGCTCTCGGCGCAAAGGTCTATATCATCAATAACCAGCCTGACGGACTTAACATCAATACAAACTGCGGTTCTACACATATCGATACATTGAAGAAGTATGTTTTGGACAATGGTCTCAACGTAGGCTTCGCTTATGACGGCGATGCTGACAGATGTCTTGCAGTAGACGAGCTCGGCAACGAGGTCAACGGCGACCAGATCATGTTCCTCTGCGGTAAGTATCTCAAGGAGAGCGGCAAGCTCGACGGAAATACGATCGTTACAACGATCATGAGCAACATGGGTCTTTACAAAGCTTGCGAGGCTATCGGCATCCGTACTGAAAAGACAAATGTCGGCGACAAGTATGTTGCTGAGAACATGATGGCTAACGGATTCGTATTGGGCGGTGAGCAGTCCGGACACATCATTTTCGCCAAGTACGCTACAACAGGTGACGGAATCCTTACATCTCTCATGGTTCTTATGACCATGCTCGAGAAGAAGCTTCCTCTCTCAATGCTGGCAGGCGAGATGAAGATGTATCCCCAGTGCCTCAAGAACGTTGTTGTTAAGGACAAGGAAGCAGCACAGAAGAATCCTGCAGTCCTTAAGGGCGTAGAAGAGGTAAACAAGGCGCTCGCAGGAGACGGCAGAATGCTCCTTCGTGCATCCGGTACTGAGCCTAAGATCCGTGTAATGGTCGAAGCAAAGACTGACGAGATCTGTGAAAAGTATGTTGACCAGCTGATTGATGTCATTAAAGAACAGGGACTTACAGCAGATTAAAATGAATATTACGGCTTCGCGTGTACAAGCATGCGGAGCCGTTTTAGATTAAATAAGCCGGGAGGAATATTTATGAGAGTTATTAGAAAGAAGACTTATGAAGAAGCTTCAATGGCATGCGCAGAGCTTATCGCTTCACAGATAAGACTCAAGCCTGACTGCAAGATCGGTCTTGCTACAGGATCAACACCTGTAGGCACATACAAGGATCTCGTAGACATGTATAAGGCAGGCAGCCTTGATTTCTCCAAAGTAACATCCGCAAACCTCGATGAGTACAGAGGACTGGGCGGAGACCACGATCAGTCCTACAGATATTTCATGAACACAAACCTCTTCGATCATGTAAATATCGACAAGAACAAGACATATGTACCTAACGGTCTTGAGGCTGATGCAGAGAAGGCTTGCAAAGATTACGATGCAATCCTCGAATCCCTCGGACATCTTGATATCCAGCTTCTCGGTATCGGCGGTGACGGCCATATCGGTTTCAATGAGCCTGCTGATGCTTTCTGCGTAAACACACAGTGCATCGATCTTGAAGAGCAGACGATCAAGGACAACGCAAGACTGTTCTTTAACGGTGATCTTGCAGCTGTTCCTACACAGGCATATACAATGGGTATCGGCTACATCATGAAGTCAACAACAGTTATCCTCATGGCTACAGGCGCAGGCAAGAAGGATATCGTTGAAAAGGCATTCTGCGGCCCCGTAACACCTTATGTTCCTGCATCTATCCTCCAGCTCCACCCGAACGTTGTAGTTATCGGTGATGAAGCTGCCATCTCTGATGCAGTTGTTGCCGCAGCTAAATAATTTGTAAAAATATACTTATATTTTCAGAGGCTGTCCCTTGTGGACAGCCTTTTTTGATATCCCGAAAAAGCAATGCGAAAACAATTGCCAATAAAAACAATCAAGTTTATAATATTCGAATATTTTATCGCGGTATATTATGGCGCGAGGTTCAGGAGGTTGGTTTTTCGTGGCAAAAGGTAAGTTAACTTTTAACGAGAATCTGTGCAAGGGCTGCGGACTTTGTGTTGCAGCTTGTCCTAAGAAAATCCTCGAACTTGACAAGACAAGGCTTAACGCTAAGGGTTATCATCCCGCAACCTGTGTAAATCCCGATGAGTGTATCGGATGCGCATTCTGCGCTACTCAGTGCCCGGATGTTGTAATCACTGTTGAGCGTTTCTGATCGGGAGGGAGTAACATGGCACAGAAAAGAGTATTGATGAAAGGCAATGAAGTAATTGCCGAAGCAGCGATCAGAGCAGGTTGCCGCAACTATTTCGGATACCCGATCACACCTCAGACAGAAGTCATGCACTACATGGCTAAGAAGATGGTTCAGGTCGGCGGTAACTTCGTACAGGCAGAGTCTGAGGTTGCAGCCATTAACATGGTTTATGGTGCTGCAGCAGCCGGATTCAGAGTAATGACATCTTCTTCCTCTCCGGGAATTTCCCTCAAGCAGGAAGGTATTTCATACATTGCAGGTGCTGAGCTTCCTGCAGTTGTAGTTAATATTGTTAGAGCAGGCCCGGGTTTGGGTGGTATTCAGCCTGCACAGGGTGACTACTTCCAGGCTACAAAGGGTGGCGGACACGGTGACTACAGAAACATCGTTATCGCACCTGCTTCCGTTCAGGAACTTTATGAGCTCGTAGTTGAGGCATTCAATCTCGCTGATAAGTACAGAATGACCTGCATGATCATTGGTGACGGTACTTTGGGTCAGATGATGGAGCCTGTTGCTTTCCGTGACGAAGAGCCGGTTGAGACTATTGAGAAGCCTTGGGCTGCATGCGGAAGAAAGGGTGATTCTTTCCACCACACAGTAACATCCATCTACATCGATCCGGATGTTCTTGAGAAGAAGAACCTTGAGCTTCAGGAGAAGTACAAGATCGTTGAAGCTAACGAAGTTCGTTATGAAGCTATCAACATGGAAGATGCAGAGATCGTTATCACAGCATTCTCCACATGCTCCAGAATTTCACGTAACGTTATCCGTCAGGCTGCAGAGCTTGGTATCAAGGTCGGTATGATCAGACCTATCACACTCTGGCCTTTCCCTTACAAGGCAATCTCTGAAGCAGCTGATATGCCTTCAGTTAAGGCTTTCCTCGACGTTGAGCTCAACGCAGGTCAGATGATCGAAGACGTAAGACTCGGCGTTAACGGCAAGAAGCCCGTATATTTCCATGGCAGACTCGGAGGAAATCTCCCGATGCAGAAGGAAATCCTCGACAAGATCGTTGCGATCCACGAGGGAAAGATCACAGAAGGAGGTAATTTCTGATGGCTGTAGTTTTCGAACCCACAAAAGGCCTTACAGATAAGCCTTTCCATTATTGTCCCGGCTGCTGCCACGGCATCATCCACAGACTCGTTGCTGAGACACTCGTTGAGAATGATGCTCTTGAGACAGCTGTAGGCGTTGCATCAGTAGGATGCACATACAATTCATATGAGTACATTGCTTGCGACATGGTTCAGGCAGCTCATGGTAGAGCACCTGCAGTTGCAACTGGTATCAAGAGAAACCTCAAGGACAGCTTCGTCTTCACATATCAGGGAGACGGTGACCTTGCTTCCATCGGTACAGCCGAGATCGTTCACGCTGCTGCAAGAAGCGAGAACATCACGGTAATCTTCGTAAACAATGCAGTTTACGGCATGACTTCAGGTCAGATGGCTCCTACAACACTCGTAGGCCAGGTTACAACAACATCACCTTGGGGACGTGATCCTTCTTATCAGGGTTATCCTATTAACGTTTCCGAGTTCTTGTCCAACCTCGCAGGTGCTGCTTATGTAGAGCGTGTTTGCGTTACAGATTTCAAGAACATCCAGAACGCTAAGAAGGCTATCCAGAAGGCATACAACGTTCAGAAGAACAAGCTCGGCTTCTCTCTCGTAGAGGTTCTCTCCACATGCCCTACAAACTGGGGTAAGGAGCCTCTTGCAGCCATGGAATGGCTCAAGGAGAACATGGAGAAGCAGTATCCTCTCGGATGCTACAAGGGCGCTGATATCACATTCGATGCAGACGGCAAGTATGTTTCAGGTGCTATCCCTGCAACAGCTAACAACTGCGTTAATGTTGGGGAGGTGAAGAAATGATTGATTTCTCTGTAATTTTTGCCGGATTCGGCGGTCAGGGAATTCTCTCCGCAGGCAAGATGGCAGCAGAAGCTGCTCTTTACGAAGGTAAGGAAGTTTCCTGGTTCCCTTCATACGGACCTGAGATGCGTGGCGGTACAGCTAACTGCTCCGTTGTTTTCTCAGATGAGCCTATCGGATCTCCCGTAGTTAACGATGCAGACGTTGTTATCTGCCTCAATCAGCCTTCAATGGAGAAGTTCGAGAAGCAGTTAAAGCCCGGTGCTCTCATGATCCTCGACTCTTCACTCATCAAGACAAGACCTACAAGAACAGACATCAAGGTTATCGCTATGGAAGCTTCCGATATTGCTTCCGAGCTCGGTAAGATGATGTTCGCTCCTATCACAATGCTCGGTTGTATGGCTACAGCTACAGGCTGTTTCACAAGAGAATCTTTCGAGAAGTCACTCTATGAGATCCTTCCTGAGAGAAAGCACAACCTCATTCCGATCAACATGGAAGCATTTGACAGAGGCGCAGCTTTCGCGAAGTAATCCTGTCATTACAAATTGCATTATTAAGAGGTTGTCTTTACGTAAGGCAACCTCTTTTTTATCAATGAAATAACCATAGGTTTTTGATGTATAATCCGTTTGGGTAACACAATGCTTTTCATAACGATGCCTCGTATCGCAGATATCTTGACGAATCTGACGGAGGATCCGGAAAAGGAGAGTGTAAGCCCGGTAACTATATCCCGTTTGGGAATAATAACAAAGGAGGGTTTTGCATGACAGATCAAAACCGTAAACAAACCATCAAGACCATAGCAGTCTTGGGCATTCTAATCGCACTCACCTTAGTAATGGCTTTCACGCCTGTCGGTTATCTCAAAGTAGGTGCTGTGTCGATCTCATTCCTCATGATCCCCGTTGCAGTCGGAGCAATAGCAGTAGGCCCTTGGGCAGGAGCGCTCCTCGGTGCCGTCTTCGGAATTACAAGCTTCGTCCAGTGCTTCGGAACTGATTCTTTCGGAACATTTCTTGCAAACACGAACATCGTATTCACATTCATAATGTGCGTTGTCTGCAGAATACTTGCAGGTTTCCTTACAGGCCTTGTTTATAAAGTGCTTAAGAAGACCAAGATGCCTGTATTCTTTAAGACAGCCGTTACAGGCCTTTGCGCAGCGATCTTTAATACTGTTCTTTTTGTAGGCGCGCTTATCCTGCTCTTCGGTAAGGGAACGGTAACTGAAGCAACAGGCATTGATCCCACTATCGGAATCGTTATGCTCTTTGCTACTATCGTAGGCATCAATGCGGTTTTCGAAGCTATTGCGGCATTTATACTTACGGGCGGTATCGGTACTGCACTTATCAAGGCAAAACTGGTAAAGTCATAATAGCTGCACCTGACTGAATTACAGTAGGAGGAAAACAAATGGTACTTGCTATCGACATAGGAAACACACATATCCTTCTTGGTTGTTTTGAAGAACGTAAGGTCCTTTTTACGGAGCTTCTTACGACAGACAAGACTGCCACGGAACTGGAGTATGCTTCATTCATCAAGTCGGCGCTCGAGTTCAACGGACGGGGAGTAGACGAGATTGAAGGCGTGATAATATCATCGGTTGTTCCTCAGGTTACGGGAACCATAAAGAAGGCGGTGGAACGTTTCAGGTCAGTCGAACCCATAGTTGTAGGCCCGGGCGTCAAGACGAGTCTCAAGATAAAGATCGACAATCCAGCCCAGCTTGGAAGCGACCTTGTTGTATCTGCCGTTGCAGGCATCAAGGAATACGGCGTTCCCCAGATCAATATCTACATGGGAACCGCTACTGCTTTTTCTCTTATCGACAGTGATAAGAACTTCGTCGGAACATCGATCGGCGCAGGTATGGGAATCGAAGCAGAAGCTTTAAGCAGCAAGACTTCTCAGCTTCCGAACATTGCTTTTGAGACACCTAAGCATGTGATCGGAACCAACACGGTCGACAGTATGAAGAGCGGTCTTATTTTCCAGAATGCAGCGCTTATCGACGGTATGATCGAGCGTATTGAAGAAGAGTATGGTGAGAAATGCGTCCTCATCGCAACAGGCAGATATGCAGATATCGTTGCACCTCTTTGCAAACACAAGATCATACTTGATAAGGATCTTTTGCTTAAGGGCTTGATCGAGGTTTACTATAAGAACCTGTAATGCAGTTAATAATTTGCTAAAGAAGGGGGCTGTCGCTGATCAGTGCGATAGCCCCTTAGTTTTTATCAGTCAAACGGGATAAGTTTTGCTTTGCCGTTTTCGATGATTATGTATGAAGGCTTTGTGTCTTCTTTAGGAATTGAAGGTGATCCCGGGTTCATGTAGCGGATCTTGCGGCCGTCTTCGTATTCCCAGATGAAGTCTCCTGCAACATGTGTATGACCTGCAAGAAGAATGGCATCTTCAGGCATGACCGCAGGGAGGTTCATCGGGTTGTAAATGTGGCCGTGAGTTACGAAAAATACGGTTCCTTCGTCAACGAGATAAATGTAATCGGCAAGTATCGGAAACTTTAATACCATCTGGTCTACTTCGGTATCGCAGTTGCCTCTTACGGCAAGGATCTTGTCTGCAATATTGTTTAAGATCTCAATTACTTTCTTAGGTTCATAGTGTGCGGGAAGATCGTTCCTGGGACCGTGATAAAGAATGTCTCCGAGTAAGACAAGCTTATCGGCTTTGCTTTCTTTAAAAGCGCTGACCACGCGATCTGCCCAATATGAATCACCGTGAATATCTGAAGCAACAAAGTATTTCATTGTTTATGCCTTTCTGTTTTTACTCTGAATAGAATAACACGCAGGCCATTAATTTCGTTAGTGAAAAATCATTAAAGTTAATTTACATAACGTTAACCAATGAAGTCTGCATATGAATATAATGAATTTAAGTTAATGTACGCTTGAGTATTATGAAAAAGATAGCCGTTTTTACATCACATGTTTATGAGCAGATGTCCGGATTGATGCAGAAGGGCCTTATTGATGCTGCCCTGGAGCATGGAGTAAAGTTGATTTTCTTTGCAAGTTTCGGTGATTCATACAGCAGTAAAAACTACAAAGAGTTCTCAAAGTACGATGAGGGTGACAAGGTATCTTTTGATATCCCTGATCTTAATGACTTTGACGGTGTTGTTAAGATAACATCATATTTCAGCGATATTCTGAAAGAGCACTTGAAGATAATCCTTTCCAAATACGATATTCCGGTAATCAGCATCGGCGGAAATGATGAAGAGCATTTCAACATACGTTGCGATGACAAGAATACATTTGCCAAGGTCGTAGAACACGTGATCACGCACCACGGATGCAGAGATATCTTCCATCTGGCAGGGGATAACAAACCTGAGCACAGCTTCTCGATTGACAGGTTAGAAGCTTATAAGAGCGTACTCGAAAATCACGGCATTACTTTTGATGAAGAAAAGGTTTACTACGGCAGTCTTTGGTATGACTGCGGCGAACCCGCCCTGGATTATATCCTGGACACTTATAGCAAGCGTGACAAAATGTTCCCTGATGCTGTTGTCTGTGCAAATGATTATTCGGCTATCGGTCTTATTAATGCCTGTAAGAGCAGAGGTATCAGGATTCCTGAAGATATGATCGTTACAGGTTTTGATGCTGTTGCTGAGGCAACTAGCGGATTCCCGACTGTAACAACAGCCAGACAGTCTTTCTACGATATGGGATATCAGGCTATCGTTACCATGCTTAGAATGATTGAAGGCGAGAAGTTCGATGATGATATCATGATCGAAGGGGATATCTTATGTAATCAGTCATGCGGATGTCAGGAAAAGAATGTAGATTCTATTGAAGACTTCCGGAGGAGTTATCTTAAGAAGATCGAGAATGCCACTGCTATCGCACAGTCGACAACTAATCTGATGATCTCGGTATCAGATGCCAATACTCTTGAAGAATGCTTCAAGGCAATAAGTGATAATGCAAAAACTGCTACCGGTTTCAGGGACATGCTTCTTTGTCTCGCTCCGGGCTGGGATAAGAAGCGTATTGTAGATGATGATTTTTCCGAATCCGATGAAGATATGACTGTTGTGGCAGGGTTCAGGGACGGCGGTAAGACCGATGTTCCGGTACAGCATTTCAGGAAGAAGGATATCCTTCCCAAAGACATGCTCGAAGATCCGAAGCCTTACTATATCTTTGCGCTGCACCATCTCCAGTATTACATGGGTTATCTGATCGCAGATCCTGATATCGACAACCGCGAGCAGAAGGCTATCCAGTCCTGGTTCGTAGATCTTGGCGTTATCCTTGAGACAAGGCGTATTCAGATAGATCTTGAGCAGTCGGTAACGAGACTCGGATATCTCTATAACAGGGATATGCTGACAGAGCTTTATAACCGCCGCGGTCTTGAAGAATTCTTCAAGGAGTATTTTGAAGAGTGCATAAAGAATTCCACGGGTCTTGCGGTAATCGTTTTTGACATGGATGATCTCAAAACGATCAATGACAGATTCGGACACAATGAAGGTGACTACGGCCTTAAGACGATTGCTTATGCGATGCTCGAGGCTTCAAACGGTGATGAAGTATGTGCCCGTTCAGGAGGTGATGAATTCGTTGTTCTTGCGAAAAACTATACGGCCGATAAAGCGGAAAGCTTTGTGATGAAGGTCAGGGAAGTCATCGGAAGAAAAGTCATGCTCGACGACAAGAAATACCAAGTATGCGTAAGTACCGGCTCTTATATTGAGTTCCCCTGTGTTGATCAGGGTGAAGATCTGCATAGGGTTTTCGAGAAGTGCCTTAAAGAAGCTGATTCGGCAATGTATGCCGAGAAGAGAGAGCATAAGGTAGGCCGTGACAGGATCAGTTAAACCCGCTATAATGTACGGGTTTATGTAATTTTGCACAAAATCGAAGTCAAAAAAATGAGATTTTTTGTATTTTTGGTTGGTAAATTCTCCGATTTAGTTTATAATATTTGTTATTAAGGGCGTAAGCTCTTGGATTTTGACGTGCATTTATTTTGCATGGTCAACACAAAGAGACAGGGAGGCAGAGCAACATCAATGGATGCCGCTTATTTATTTAACAAGGGCGAGAACTATATGAGCTATAAGTTCCTCGGCGCTCATCCTTATGAGGATGAGAATGGGAAGGGCTTTATATTCCGCGTCTGGGCTCCTAATGCAAGAATGGTCAGCGTCATGGGTGATTTCAACGATTGGGATCCCAACGACTGTCAGATGTTCATGCTTGGTAAGACAGGTATCTGGGAACAGAAAGTTCCGGATGCGCAGCAGTGGGACAGATATAAGTACAGGGTAATCGGTGCCGACAACAGGATCTACGAGAAGGGCGATCCTTATGCAAGACATTTCGAGACAAGACCCAACAATGCATCGATAATTTACGATCCTGATGATTACATCTGGAATGACGATGAATTTGTAAAGAACCGTACGGATGCATTGGCACCCAAGCCGATCAATATCTATGAGATCCATCTGGGTTCATGGAGAAGACATCCCGACGGCAATTTCTTTACATATAGAGAGCTTGCTATCGATCTTGCTGATTACTGCAAGAAGATGCACTACACACATATTGAGCTCATGCCTATATTAGAGCATCCGCTCGATGATTCATGGGGTTATCAGGTAACAGGTTACTATGCCGTTACTTCAAGATTCGGAACACCTGCGGACTTCAAGTTTATGGTCGATGTCCTTCACCAGAACGGCATCTCCGTAATCCTTGACTGGGTTCCGGCTCACTTCCCGAAGAACATGGAAGGCCTCGTCAGATTTGACGGAACGCCTTGCTATGAATACTCTGATCCCAGGATCGGCGAGCACAGGGAGTGGGGCACTTATGTTTTCGATTATTCCAAGAATGAAGTTATCTCATTCCTGATCTCCAACGCAGTGTTCTGGATCGACGAGTTCCATCTCGACGGTATCCGTGTAGACGCTGTATCTTCAATGCTTTACCGGGATTACGGAAGACAGCAGTACATTCCGAATAAGTTCGGAGGCAATGAGAATCTTGAAGCGATCGATTTCTTCAAGAAGCTCAATTCCACTATCCGCAAGAATTATCCTCATGCAATGCTCATCGCAGAAGAGTCCACGGCATGGCCGAAGGTATCTCATCCTGTTGAGTCTGGCGGCTTGGGCTTCACACATAAGTGGAACATGGGCTGGATGCATGACACTCTGGATTATTTTTCAACTGATTCATATGCAAGAGCATGGCATCACGATGAGTTCTGTTTCTCGATGATGTATGCGTTCTCAGAGAATTACATTCTCAGCCTTTCACACGATGAAGTCGTTCACGGCAAGCATTCACTTATCGATAAGATGCCGGGTGATATCTGGAGAAAGTTCGCATCTCTCAGAACCATGATGATGTATCAGATCAGCCACCCGGGCGGAAAGCTTAATTTCATGGGCGCGGAGTTCGGTCAGTTCATTGAATGGCGCTTCTATGAGCAGCTTGAATGGTTCCTTTTAGATTACGAATCACACCGTCTGCTCCAGAACTTCAACAGCGAACTTAACAAGTTCTATATCGAGAATCCTCAGATGTGGGAAGATGACCACACCTGGGCAGGCTTCGAATGGATCGCAGCTGATGATACAAAGAACAATGTATTCGTTTATAAGAGATCATGTCCTGATCCCAAGCGCAATGATATCTATGTTGCCCTTAACATGGTTCCCCAGCCGCTTGAAGGATATGAGATGCCTGTATACGAATTGGGCACCTATAAGATCGTTTTCAATACAGACGACATGTGCCACGGCGGTTCAGGATATCCTACGGCAACTGATGCGGAAGGCTGCTTCGAAGCTATTGATGAGCCTTTAAACGGCAAGCCTTACAAGGTTAAGATCAATCTTCCGCCGCTTGCAGGTATCTACTTTATGAAGGTAAAAGATCCCGTCAAGAAGGCTAAGAAGACAGCGGCAAAGAAGCCTGCTGCAAAGGCATCAGCGAAGAAACCCGCCGTAAAGAAAACGGCAACTAAACCTGAAGCAAAGAAGGCAGCAAAGCCTGCTGCAAAGAAGACCGTAAAGAAGACAGAGGCTAAAAAAGCAGCTCCTTCAAAAACGGCTGAAACAAAAACAAAGATAATTAAATAAGCTCATATACGGAGGTAGTTCATTATGGCAAGAACTGAAGTCGTTGCGATGATACTCGCAGGAGGACAGGGAAGCAGACTCGGCGTACTGACAAAGACTGTAGCTAAGCCGGCAGTTCCTTTCGGAAGCCGTTACAGGATCATCGATTTCCCGCTCTCTAACTGCGTTAACTCAGGAATAGAGATCGTCGGTGTTCTCACTCAGTATCAGCCTTTGGCTCTTAACACATACGTCGGTAACGGTCACCCCTGGGACCTCGACAGAAACAATGCGGGTGCGTACATACTTCCGCCTTACCAGAGTAATGCAGGTTCTGACTGGTATAAGGGAACCGCAAATGCCATCTATCAGAATATGAGTTTTATCGATGACAACGATCCTGAATATGTTGTCATCCTTTCCGGTGACCACATCTATAAGATGGACTACGCAGCAATGCTCAAGGCCCACATCGAGAAGGGTGCAGATGCAACGATCGCGGTATATGAGGTGCCGTGGGAAGAGGCTCCGAGATTCGGTATTCTCAACACAAAAGAAGAGGACGTTATCGAAGAGTTCGAAGAAAAGCCCGCTAATCCGAAGAGCAACCTTGCTTCAATGGGTGTTTATATCTTCACATGGAGCGTATTGAGACAGGCATTGATCGAGGACGAAGCTGATCCGAATTCCAACAATGACTTCGGCAAGAACATCGTTCCGAATCTTTTGGCTCAGGGCAAGAAGCTCTGCGCTTACAGATTCTCAGGTTACTGGAAGGACGTTGGTACTATCTCATCTCTCTGGGAAACGAATATGGATATCCTTGATAAGCCTGAAGAGATCAACCTCGTAGACAGATCATGGAAGATCTTCTCCAGAAACCCTGTTAAGCCGTCACATTTCATCGGCTCAGGCGCTATAGTAAAGAACTCAGCTCTTACAGACGGATGCCGTATCTTCGGTGACGTTGAGCATTCTGTTCTTTCCGAATCAGTTATAGTCGAAAAGGGCGCGATCGTAAAAGACTGCGTTCTTATGCCGGGTGTCGTTGTTAAGGAAGGCGCACATATCGAGCGTTGCCTGATCGACGTAGGAACGATCATCGGTAAGGACGTTCAGGCAGGAAATTTCGTAGAAGGCGAAGGACCTTATACAAACCATAAGATCTGTTCTGAAGGAATCTGTGTTTTCGAGCGCGGCCTTAAGATCAGGGACGGTGCGGTAATACCTGCAAACAGCATGGTGGACCAGGACCTTGAAGTTCCGGCAGACTGCGACATCATCGAGTCGACATTCAGAGCATGAGGTAAAGGAGATTAAGACATATGTTTACTAATGCAATGGGGCTTATCTTAGCCGACAACAAAAAGATATCTCTTGGAGAGCTCTCCAATCCCCGCGCGCTTTCCGCTATGCCTTTCGGCGGAAGATACAGGATCATCGACTTCATGCTTTCCAACATGGTTAACTCCGGTGTAAAGAATGTAGGTCTTCTTACTTACAACAAGTACAAGTCACTCATGGACCACCTCGGAACAGGCGGTGCATGGTCTTTGGACAGAAAGAATGACGGTCTTCATATCCTGCCGCCTTATGTAAACTCAGAAGCTACGAACATCAATTCCGATGAAGAGCTTACGGGCGTTATCGATTTCTTGAGACAGTCCAGAACACCTTACGTTCTCGTTGCCGGTGCCAATGTTATCTTCAATACGACATTTGATGCATTCATCAAATCACACGAAGAGTCCGGTGCCGACATTTCCGTCATGTATAACCGTGACGGCACAAAGTACGGCAACCCTTCATACATCTTAGACATCGATGATGACGGATTCGTAAGAGACATGCTCTACAATCCTGCAAAGGCTACTTCACAGAGATGCTCACTCGGTATCCTCTGCCTTAGAAGAGATCTCCTCATCGACATCCTCGCACGCCAGATGGCACATGGCCAGAGCCACTTCGGTATTCATTCGATCGTTAAGATGTTTGATGAATTCAAGGTCCACGGCTTTGAATATTCCGGCGTTGTGCTCAGGATCAACAACGTACAGAGTTACTTCAATGCTTCTATGTCACTCCTTACAGATTCAGTCAGGAATGACCTTTTCTGGAGTGGAAAGCCGATCTACACAAAGGTCAAGGATGAAGCTCCTACACTTTACTTCGACAATGCCGAGATGAGCGACTCGATCGTATCAGACGGTTGCCGCATTTACGGTAAGGTTGAAGGTTCCGTTATCTTCAGAAGTGTTACGATCGCGAAAAATACAACAGTCAAGAACTGCGTAATCATGCAGGACGTTCACATCTCCGAGAACTGCCACCTTGAGAACGTAATCCTTGATAAGAACGCATTCGTAAGACCGGGCGTAAGACTTGTCGGACATCCCGACTATCCTATTGTTATAGGAAAAGGAGCTGGTATCTGATTATGGAAAAGAACATCAAAGTATTATTCGCTTCGTCAGAGTGCAGTCCGTTCGTCAAAGTCGGCGGTCTTGCAGACGTTGTAGGAAGCCTGCCTGTAGAGCTTAACAAGCAGGGAGTAGATGCACGTGTCATCATCCCGCTCTACAAGAAGATCAAGGTGAAGTACAGCGATAAACTTCATTTCCTTGGATGGAAGATGGTCCACATGGGATGGCGTTCACTCTACGCTGGACTTTTCTCACTCGAGATGAACGGTGTCGTATTCTATTTCATCGATAACGAATACTATTTCAACTTCGATCAGATCTATGTTGATTATGTTTTCGATATCGAGCGTTATTGCTTCTACCAGAGAGCGGTACTCGATTTCATGGGCGACTTTATGGACTTCGAGCCTAATGTTCTCCACTGCAATGACTGGCAGACAGGCATGATGCCGATGCTTTTGGACTGCCACTTCAAGAAGCACGGATATCATACCAACGTTCAGACAGTCTATACGATCCACAACCTGAAGTATCAGGGTGTTCATTCGATCGATGTAGTAAGGGAAATGCTCGATCTTCCTGACGATTTCTTAAGAGAAGATTTCTGCATCAAGGATAAGGCTATCAACTTCATGAAGGCCGGTATCGTTTTCTCCAACTCTGTTACTACGGTATCTCCGACATATGCATATGAGATCATGACTGACTACTACGGCGAAGGTCTCAACTATACATTGCAAAAGTATGCTTATAAGGTATCCGGAATCCTCAACGGCATGAACGAACTCGAGTACGATCCTGCCAATGACAACAAGATCCCGATGAAGTATTCGATCAAAAATTATAAGGAAGGTAAGGCTGTCTGCAAGAAGTCACTGCAGGAACAACTTAACCTTGAAGTTAATCCCGGTGCGCCTCTTTGCGCAATGATCTCAAGACTTGTCGACCAGAAGGGATTGGATCTCCTTCTCTATGTACTGGAAGAGATGCTCTACGACGGAATGCAGGTCGTAATCCTCGGTACAGGAGATCCGTACTACGAGAGAGCACTTGTTGATATCGCAAACCGTAACCCCGGCAAGATGTGTGCATGCATCGATTTCGACAGCGGACTTGCACATACTATCTATGCTGCATCAGATATCTTCCTTATGCCGAGTATCTTCGAACCCTGCGGTCTGTCACAGCTCTGCTCCATGGCATACGGTTCAGTACCTGTTGTAAGAGAGACAGGCGGACTAAAGGATACCGTTACCCCTTATAACGAATATACAGGCGAGGGCAACGGATTCTCATTTGCAAACATCAATGCTCACGAGTTCCTTTTCGTTACAAAGTATGCTGCTGATATCTACCGTCATCACAAGGATGTATGGAACAAGATCATAGAAGCAGGCATGAAGGGTGACTATTCATGGAAGAAGAGTGCAGGCGAGTATGCAGGCCTCTATTCACTGATCACAGGCATTCCGAGGATCGAGGCTTCTCCTGTAAAGGAAGCAAAAAAGGAACCTGCAGAAAAGAAGGAAGCTGCTCCTGATAAGAAGGCTGAGAAGAAGCCTGAAGCAAAGAAGGCAGCTCCCAAGAAAGCCGCAGCCAAGAAACCTGCTGCGAAAAAACCGGCAGCCAAGAAACCGGCTAAGCCCGCTCCTGAGAAGGCAGAAGAGAAGAAGCCGGAAGACAAGGAGAAGAAAGACTGATGACTTCTGAGAATACTCAGAACAGTACAAAAGCTTTAAACAGGGCGCGGTGCATTCATGCATCGCGCCTTCCTGAGTACAGGTTTCCATTTGGAGCAAGACCTGCAGCTTCCAATGTCGATATCTTTTTCGACTGCTACAGGGAAGCTGCGAACGTAACTTTTTGCTACACATATGGCCTTTACGGATTCTCATACCATGAAGAGCCGATGTATTCGGTATCGGGACTCGGAAGATATCATGTAAATCTCATGCTTCCGTCTGAGCCTTCGATACTGTTCTACTGGTTCAGATTCAATGTTCCGGGTGATCTTAATGACCTTCCGGATAATTTCAAAGTCAAAGGCGAGAATGAAGGTGATAACGCTCCTGTTATCACGCTCTACTATGGCGCAGGAATGGATACACCTGACGGTGAGGGAACATTATATACTGACCCTCCGAGAGTCGGGGCAAATGAGGACAAGTATCCTTTTGCTTTCCAGATAACCGTTTACAACAAAGACTTCAAGACTCCTTCATTCCTTAAGGGTGCCATGATGTATCAGATATTCCCTGACAGATTTGCAAGGGATACATCTTTTGATTACGGGAAGATGATCAATACCGATGCAAGGCAGGAACGTATCTATCACGAGGACTGGAGTGAAGATGTCGATACTAAGGGTAAGCCTGAGACAGGTTACCTTGCCTGTGATTTTTACGGCGGAAGTCTTAAGGGAATAGAGGAGAAGCTTGATTACCTGAAAGAACTGGGGATCAATGTGCTTTATCTGAACCCGATCTTCGAAGCGAGATCTTCTCACAGATATGATACGGCTGACTATCTTAATGTCGATCCTATCCTTGGCGGCACACCTGCTTTCATGAGCCTTGAGAATGCCTGCAGGGAACGCGGTATCAAGATCATTTTAGACGGCGTATTCAGTCATACGGGAGCTGATTCCAAATACTTTAATAAGTTTGACCGTTATGAGGGCGTAGGCGCTTACAAGGCCTTTAACGAGGGTGAGGAGAGCCGCTACCGATCATGGTATAACTTCTTCAGGAACCCTGACGGATCAGTCGGATACGATTCATGGTGGGGATTTCCTGACCTTCCGAATATCAATGAAGATGACCTGTCCTACAGAAGCTTCATTTTCGGAAAAGACGGTGTAGTCGACGTCTGGACTTCCAGGGGCGCTTCAGGCTTCAGGCTTGACGTATCTGACGAACTCCCTGACAGCTTCATCAGACAGATGAGACAGACAGTTAAGGAGAAGACGGGCGGTGAAGGTGCCGTCATCGGCGAAGTCTGGGAAGATGCTTCAAACAAGTGCAGTTACGGCTCTTACCGTGATTTCATGCTCGGAAATACGCATGACGCGGTAATGGGTTACACTTTCAGGCACATCCTTCTGGATTTCCTCTGCGGTTATATCGATGCTGATATTGCAAACAGCAGATTTGAAGGCTTCCGTGAGCGTTACCCGAAGGAAGCTTACTATGCGATGATGAACCTTGTGTCCTCGCATGACGTTCCGAGAATAATGACGATGCTCTCAAGACCTGAGGACACTGATGATAGGGACATACAGCGTGAGTTCAAGGTAGATGCCCGGTACTACGATACAGTTGCATCTCTTGCCAAGATGGCTTTCGCGTTCCAGACATGCTATATCGGAGCATCATGCATCTACTACGGTGACGAGATCTTAATGGAAGGCTATAAGGATCCTTTTAACAGAAGGACATATCCGTGGAACAGGGTAGACCCCAAGGGCCAGGAAGCTCTGGCTTATTTCAGGCGCATCGCCAGGATCAGGACAGAGAACGAGTGCCTTCGTACAGGTTACTATGAGACTCTTATGGCTGAAGGCGGTACGTTTGCCTTTGTAAGATATCTCAAGGAAGGCCGTGATGCCTTCGGAAAAGAAGCTTCGGGCAGCAGGGCTATAGTATTCGTCATGAACAGGTCCGATAAGCCGGTATATGTTGACGTAAGCGAGCATTACGGCAGCTTTGCCTGCAAGACTTCAGGTGATGAAGGTGAGATACATCCTCTCTCAGAACAGTTCATTCTGGGCGGTATTCTGGGCGGAACAAGGAAGATAGGCATCAAGCCATTCGGAACTGCTTTTTTGGTCTTCTAAATTAAGAAAATTTTAGATTGATTTTGAAAAATAATGATAGAATAAATTTGCCGGCATGATTGTCGGCAATTCTATTTTTATCGAAAGGCAGATCCATCAGGTGGCAAGTCCTCATAAACGCGGAACTTTGAAGATAATCTCAGCCATGATCGCTGCTATGCTGCTGACCATATCGGTTGCCGCTTGCTCTGAAAATACTGAGCCGGGCGAGTCTTCCGAGACGACCAGGACCACAGAGATCCTCCAGTCAGCCGCAACCACCAAGATGCTTGAGACGGTATCCACCGATCCGACTCCTACTGCCACCGCAACCCCGACACCTACACCTTTGCCTACTCTTCCGCCGGAAGACCGCATCGTTACTGTTTCTTTTGCAGGAGACTGCACTCTTACGCAGGATTACAGATCTAGCAACAAGAAGTTCGACAGCACTGTGGATGGTGATATGGAGTACTGCTTCCAATACTGTGCCGAGCTCTTTAAGAGCGATGACCTTACGCTCGTAAACCTTGAGAATCCCGTAACTGACAGAACGGGACATAAGGATAACCAGTATATTTTCAGAATGGATCCTGAAAACCTTGAAATGCTTACATTAAACGGCATTGAGGCTGTTAACATTGCCAATAACCATACGATGGATTTCTGGGAAAACGGACTTCAGGATACAAGAGACAATCTTGATGAATACGGCATCCTCTGGAGTGACGATCATTTTGGAGCTACATTTACGGCTTCGAACGGCATCGTAATCGGCATGGTAGGGCTCGGAAACGATACTGACGCAGCAAGTGTGGCAGGGATAATTCAGGACTTAAGAGATGACGGAGCCGCGATCATCATCGCTTCATGCCATTTCGGTGCAGAAGGAACATACGAACCTACTGACAGACAGAAGAAGATTGCCCACGCTCTGATCGATGATTACGGCGTGGATATTGTGGTCGGAACACACCCGCACCGCCTGCAGCCTATCGAAAAGTATAACGGCCATTACATCTTCTATTCTCTTTCGAACTTTTGTTTTGGTGGAAATTACTCATTAACAGACCCCGATTCTGTAATAATTCAATGCGATTTTATTATGGACGAGGACGGTTCCGAGTGCGTAGACTATAGGCTGAGGGTTTTTCCTTATTGTCAGACCTCAACATGGCCCGGAAATGACTTTTGTCCCGCGCCTTACGAGTGGGAATCTGAAGATTATTTCAGGGTAATGGAGCGCCTCGAATGGGCGCAGGGCGACGAATAACGCCAATATATTTTTGAAGGCAGGTAATTATCATGGCTGACGCTAAAGTTCTTGTTGTAATGGGTTCCGATTCAGATTTTCCGGTAATGGAAGGATGCTTCAAGATGCTGAACAAGTTCGGCGTTGGATTCAAGGCTACCGTAGCTTCAGCTCACAGGACACCTGATAAGGCTATGTCCCTTGCAAGAAATGCAGAAAGTGAAGGCTTCAAGGTAATTATCGCTGCAGCAGGTCTTGCTGCACACTTGGGCGGCGTTCTTGCTGCCAATACAGCACTTCCCGTAATCGGTGTACCTTGTAAGGGCGGTGCTCTTGCCGGTGTTGATGCTCTTTATGCGACAGTTCAGATGCCTACGGGCATTCCGGTAGCTACGGTTGCGATAGACGGCGGATCCAATGCAGCGATCCTTGCATGCCAGATGCTCGCACTGTCTGATGCTGAACTCATGCAGAAGATCAAGGATTACAAAGCAAGCCTCGCATCATCCGTTGAAGAAAGAGATGCAAGACTTCAGCAGAAAATTGCTGAGATGAATTAAGGTTTTAGGGGTTATCCCTTAACATAGAACAATTTATACAAAGGATGAAAAAAGCACATGAGCGGAGTTTTCGGATGTTATGACATCAAAGGCAGTAAGCAGGATGTAACGAGAGATACTTACTACGGTATTTTCTCATTGCAGCACAGAGGTCAGGAATCTGCAGGTATCGCAGTTAATGACGACGGTACGTTCCTCGTACATAAGGCTCCCGGTCTTGTAACCGACGTTTTTGATGAAGTAACACTATCAGCTCTTACAGGTACATGTGCCATCGGACACGCAAGGGGCGGATCTCCCAGAGAAAGCGGCACAGATGCTATCCAGCCTATTTCCATCAAGTCCAGAGTAGGAAGCATCGCACTCACATCTGATTCCGTGATCATGAATGCGAATAAGATCAGAGAAGAACTCAAAGATCAGGGTGCCATCTTCCAGACAAATACAGATTCAGAGATCATCCTCTCACTTTTCTCACGCAACAGGATCAGAACAGAGGACTGCGAGCACGCCATCCTTGAGACAATGAAGGAGATCCACGGCGTTTACGCAATGATCTTCATGACAGAAGACAAGCTCATCGGTGTAAGAGATCCCTATGGTCTGAGACCTTTGATCCTCGGTAAGCTCGGTGACAAGTACTATATTTCTTCAGAGTCATGCGCACTTGACGCTATCGGCTGTGAAACGATCAGAGATTTCGAGCCCGGCGAGATCATTACGATCTCCAAGGACGGCATGAGCTCCATCAAGTACGATGCATCTGCCGAAAAGAAGGACGGTAAGGTATGCGTTTTCGAGTACGTATACGTTGCAAGACCTGACTCCGTGATCGACAAGATGTCCATCTTCGATTCCAGATACAGAGTCGGTATGGCTCTTGCAAAGGAGAGCCCTGCAGATGTCGATCTCGTAATCGGCGCACCTGACTCAGGTAACGCAGCTGCAGAAGGTTATGCAGCAGGCCTCGGCGTCCAGTACGGCGCAGGTCTCCTCAAGAACAGATATGTAGGCAGAACGTTCATCAAGAGCACGCAGCAGCAGAGAGAACTCGCAGTACGCATGAAGTTTGCTGCATTAAGAACTGCCATCAAGGACAAGAGGATCGCTATAGTTGACGACTCTCTCGTAAGAGGTACTACAACAAAGCACATCATCTCATTCTTAAGAGAGAACGGCGCAAAGGAAGTTCACGTAAGACTTGCTTCTCCGCCGGTTAAGTTCGGATGCTGCTACGGCGTTAACGCTTCGTCAGAGACAGAGCTTCCCGCAAGCACAAAGACAGTTGAAGAGATCAGAGACATGATCGGTGCTGATTCACTTGCGTACATCAGCCTTGATTCTCTCAGAGCATCACTCAACACGATCGACTGCGGCGTTTGCTCCGCATGCTTTGACGGCAACTTCATCGCAGGCAAGCCCGAGGATGATGAAGAGTCAGTTCACAAAGTGAAATATAATTGATGTTTCGCGTGCTTAGGTCCTCCGCGCTTCGCTTGTGCGGAAAAGCACGCTCAACATAATTATATTTCCGGAGTTGGAGAACAAATAGGAGACTACTTTAATGAAAATAGCAGTGTTCGTCTCAGGAGGCGGAACTAACCTTCAGGCGATAATCGACAACACAAAGACAGGCATCTTAAAAGATGTAGAGATATCACTCGTTGTATCGTCTTCAAGAACTGCCTATGCGCTTGAAAGAGCCGCAAACAACGGCATTGCGACGGCTGTTTTCCCTAAAAAGGAATTTGAGTCCACAGAAGAGTGGGATGATCAGGTTCTTTCAGCTGTAGAGAACTCGGGTGCTGAGCTTGTTGTTCTTGCAGGTTATCTCTCGCTTCTCGGCCCAAAGATGATAGCAAAGTATTCAAACAGGATTATCAATATCCACCCGGCTCTTATTCCTTCATTCTGCGGTGCAGGCATGTACGGAATAAGACCTCACCAGGCAGCCCTTGCAAAGGGCGTTAAGGTGTCAGGTGCCACGGTCCACTTCGTTAATGAGAATTACGATGAGGGACCGATCCTTCTGCAGAAGGCAATTGACGTTCTTCCGAACGACACGCCTGAGACTTTGCAGAAGAGGATAATGCAGGAATGCGAGTGGAAGATACTGCCTGAGGCCATCAGGCTTATCGCAGACGGCAGGGTGATGATCGAAAACAACATCGCCCGCGTTATTTGATTCAAGTATTAAATTTTGGAGGTGCATATATGATCACACAGAACCTTAGCCAGATCCTTAAGGAGAATGCTTATCCCGGAAGAGGAATCGTAATCGGTAAGTCCGATGACGGCAAGTATGCTGTTACTGCTTACTTCATCATGGGAAGAAGCGTTAATTCAAGAAACCGTGTATTCACGGCTACTGAAGACGGTATCAAGACAGAGGCTTTCGATCCCTCACTTCTTACTGATCCGCACCTCATCATTTATTCACCCGTAAGAGTTCTTGGCAACAAGACTATCGTTACAAACGGTGACCAGACAGATACTATCTATGAGCTCATGGACAAGCAGATGACATTCGAGCAGTCCTTGAGAGGCAGAGAGTTCGAAGACGATGCTCCGAACTACACTCCCAGAATCTCAGGCATCATGCACGTTGAGAACGGCGGATACAACTTCGCTATGTCTATCTTAAAGAGTGATGACGGCGATCCGGCTTCATGCGAGCGTCACACATTCACATACACAAATCCCAAGGCAGGAATCGGCAGATTCATCCACACATACATGGGTGACGGCAGCCCGCTTCCTTCTTTCGAGGGTGAGCCTGAGAAGGTTGAACTCAAGGGCGACATCGATACTTTCACAAACGAAGTATGGACAAGCCTCAACGAGGATAACAAGGTATCTCTCTTCGTACGCTACATCAACATCGAGACAGGCGCAGTTGAGACTCGTATCGTAAACAAGAACGTTAAATAATTTTCGAGAATAAAGGAGAATCAAAATGTCTAACGAGATGCAACTCAAGTATGGATGCAATCCTAACCAGAAGCCTTCCAGGATCTTCATGAAAGACGGTTCTGAGCTTCCCATCGAAGTACTTAACGGCAAGCCGGGTTATATCAACCTTTTGGATGCTTTTAACGGCTGGCAGCTTGTTAAGGAGTTAAAGGAAGCAACAGGACTTCCCGCAGCTACATCTTTCAAGCACGTTTCACCTGCAGGTGCAGCAGTAGGAAAGCCCCTTTCAGAGACAGAGGCTAAGATCTATTTCGTAGACGATCTCGGCGAACTCTCTCCCATCGCTTGTGCTTATGCAAGAGCAAGAGGCGCTGACAGAATGTCTTCTTACGGCGACTTCACAGCACTTTCCGATACATGCGACGCTATCACGGCTACAATGCTCGCAAGAGAAGTATCCGACGGCATCATCGCTCCCGATTACACACCCGAGGCTCTTGAGATCCTTAAGACAAAGAGAAAGGGTACATATAACGTAATCAAGATCGATGCTTCCTATAAGCCCGCTCCGATCGAGACAAAGGATGTTTTCGGAGTAACATTCGAGCAGGGAAGAAACGAGTTTGAGATCAATCGCGCTCTTCTCGACAATGTTGTTACAGATACTAAGGACATACCCGAAGATAAGAAGATCGACCTTTTGATCTCTCTCATCACATTGAAGTACACACAGTCCAACTCAGTTTGCTACGTTAAAGACGGTCAGGCAATCGGTATCGGCGCAGGACAGCAGTCAAGAATCCACTGCACAAGACTTGCAGGCCAGAAGGCTGATAACTGGTGGCTCAGACAGAGCCCTCAGGTATTGGGTCTCCAGTTCGTTGATGACATCAGAAGACCTGACAGAGACAACGCTATTGACGTTTATATCTCTGACGAGTATGAGGATGTACTTGCAGAAGGTACATGGCAGAATATCTTCAAGGTTAAGCCTGAAGTATTCACAAGAGAAGAGAAGAAGGCTTGGCTTGCTAAGAACGATAATGTAGCTCTTGGTTCAGATGCATTCTTCCCCTTCGGCGATAACATTGAGCGTGCACACAAGAGCGGCGTTAAGTATATCGCTGAACCCGGCGGATCCATCCGTGATGACCATGTAATCATGACATGCAACAAGTATGGCATCGCTATGGCATTTACGGGAATGAGATTGTTCCACCATTAATATTCGTTATCAATTGGGCTGTCTCTTATTGAGGCAGCCCTTTTTTATTTAGGAGGCTAATATGGAAGACGAAAACAAGATCGCTGAGACAACAGAGAACACAACAGCCGTTGCAGAGCCTGCACAGGCTGCACCTGCACCTGCACCTACACCTGCCCCCGTAGAAGAAGTCAGAACGGATAAGCTTTCCAAGGGCAAGTATGCCGAATACAGTGACCACGATCTGCAGTATGAGATCTTAAAGTATGAGAAGAAAGCAGCAAGAAGAACGATGCTCGTTGCAACTGCATTGTTTGCTATCGCTGCAGTTTTCGTAGTTGCTGCGATCATCATCGTACCGCCTGTATTAAGGACTCTTGACCAGGTTCAGACAACACTTGAGGAAGCAACATCACTTGTTTCAAAAGCAGAAGAAACACTTTCGAATGTCGACGATTCACTTAACGGAATGAATGCCATGATCTCCAACGTCGACGGCGTTCTGACAGATAACACTGCAGCCATGGAAGAAGCTATCACAAAGATCAGCAACATCGATGTTGACGGACTCAATTCTTCCATTGAAGACCTTAATAAAGTTGTTTCCGCAATGGGAAGACTATTCGGAGCATAATAGATTAATGCATTACAGCGTACTGATAATAGATGACGAGAAAGAGCTCTCCGAGTACACCGCGAAATATTTCAATATGTCCGGTGTACCGGCTCAGTATGCTTTAGACAGTGCGTCTGCATTGGAATTCTTTAAGGATAATACATGTTCTCTGATTCTGCTCGATATAAATCTGGGTGATGATTCCGGATTTGAACTCTGCCAGAAGATAAGGGAGAACATGGATATCCCGATCTTTTTTATCAGCGCGAGATCTGCCGAAGACGATATGCTCCTGGCATTAAGCATCGGCGGAGATGATTATATCTGCAAGCCTTATTCTCTGAGCGTTCTTCTTGCGAAGGTCAAGGCTGAGCTTAAAAGATATGAATCAACGCACAAAGATGACAGGGCAGAAGAAGATACTAATACCGTAAAACTCGGAAGTGCTGTTTTCGATATGAAGAAGGCATCTGTTATAAAAGACGGTAAAGTAATGCCTCTTAAGGCAATGGAATATAAGATACTTGTTTATCTTATAAGAAACAGCGACCGCGTCATTCCCAAAGAAGAGATTTTCGAGAAGATCTGGGATACAACTGTCGTAGGGGATGTAACGCTCAACGTTCACATAAGGCACTTAAGAGAAAAGATCGAAGACGATGCCGGTGATCCGCGCTTCATAAAGACGGTGTGGGGTGTCGGATTCATGCTCGATACCAAAGGTAATCCCTAAATGAAACTGAGATTCCTTCTGATCTATATCGCATTCGTGCTGGCAGTGGGAATTGCCGGATGCTACGTTATTGCGGGCGGTAAACTCTCTAATGAAATACCGGTACATACCATAGAGATCAACAGGCTCCTTGTAAGTCTTGAAGAAAACTGGGACAGTGTCAGTTCATATAAAGACAAGCCCATAGAAAGTGATTCGTCCTTCGATTATTCTGTTATCGACACAAATGGTAATGTCATTATATATACACGCGATGACATAGCGAAAAGCATATCTTCCGCTACATCTGATTACGACGTAATCAGGAATATAGAAGTAGACGGGAAGGTCTCAGGATACCTTATCGTACATAATCCCAAAGCCGAACTTGAAAAGCAGACAAACATGAAGATAGCTTTGTTTGTTATGTCGCTTATTCTGTTAACCGTAGTAATCTCAGTGCTTTACTACGTATATCTGAAACGCAGAGTATTAGATCCGTTTAAGAAACTTAAAGGTTTTGCAGTCAGGGTCGCAGGAGGCAATCTCGACACGCCTCTGGAGATGGATAAGGGAAACGTATTTGGTCCCTTTACCGAGAGTTTTGACATAATGAGGGAAGAACTCAAAGCTTCTAGAGAGCGTGAGGAGAAGGCCGTTAAGAGCAGAAAAGAACTTGTTGCTCAGTTATCTCACGATATAAAGACACCTGTGTCATCCATCAAGGCAATGACTGATGTCATGAGCCTTACCGCATCAGAAGAAGATAAAGTTACCATCAATGCTATTAATGCCAAGGCTGATCAGATCGACAGCCTTATCTCCAATCTTTTCCATGCGACTTTGGAGGAATTGGAACAGCTTGAAGTAAAGCCCGAAGACATTAATTCGACCGATATCGTTCAGATGATAAAAGATGCTGATTATCTGAATAAGATAGAGAAACTCGATATTAAAGATGCTGTCGTTTTCGCTGACAGATTAAGACTTAACCAGGTCTTAAACAATATTATCTTTAACTCTTATAAATATGCCGATACCATGATAAATGTAACGAGCAGATTTGAAAATGCCGGATCAAAGTATCTGTTTATCGAGATAGCAGATAAGGGTCCCGGTGTTCCCGAAGAGGAGCTGGAGATGATCACCCAGAAGTTCAAGCGCGGCAGCAATGCAGGGAATAAGGACGGCTCAGGTCTGGGTCTTTATATTTCGGATTATCTTATGAATAAGATGGAAGGAAGCCTCACTGTAAGGAATACAGGCGATGGTTTTGCCGTAGAGATCGGCATAAAGATCTCTTAAGATCCGTTTTCAAGAGAGTTTAAAAAAGAATTAAAAAACAGACAAAGGTTTAAAACTTCCCGAATAATATACTTGTGCCATAAGGAGATAGTAATTTCGAAAGGGAGTTTAAACCGATGTTAAAACTTGTTAAGGCACATTTTCACAAAGACAAGGCAGTGCTCTTAGCTTTTCTTCTGATCCTGACAGTAGCATCAATACTTCTTCATACAAGTCTCATGGTCGCACATTACGATTCAATGTACGAAGAGAAATTTGAGAAGCAGGGTGTATCTGATTCCATGTTCTTTTGTCTGGGAGAAGAAGATAAGATAAATGCCACTATAAATAAAATGGACTATGTGGACAGTTCATATCTCGTCGATATTATCATTCCTGACATGGTTACGTTATCCGTGAACGGCGGCAAAGACAAAGACATCGAAGGCATGTTCTTTGTTGATGAAGAAAATGAGACTGTATATCAGGATCTTCACTATGTCGAGAAAGATGATTCCATAGAAGGACCTTCTATCTGCATGAATGTTTATACGGCATACGCAGAAGGGATCAAAGTCGGAGATAAGATCAAGGTCTCTAACAAAGATACCGGCAGTTACGAGCTTACCGTAAAAGGCATCTATGAAGATCTGTTCTGCGGTCAGATGTACTCTTATTATTCGACGATAGTAGATCACGGAACTTATGAGATGCTTTACGATGGATCAGAATATGTATCAAGTGCCGTAATGCCTTTTCAGATGCAGTTCCTGTGCGTTAAGTTCAAAGCAGGAGAGGATATCAGCATTAAGTCAACTGCACTTCAGGATGAATTTGCCAAAGAGGGCATGTATTGCAGAGGTTACGACAAGATCCTTGCCAAAGCAGGCTATACAGGCATCTCAAATATCATTGCTGCGTTTATGGCTTCCTTCTCCGTGATAATCATGATAATCGCATTCATCATGATCATCTTCACGGTCAATACGAACATCAACCGCGATATAAGAAATATAGGGGCACTCCGCGCCGTCGGATTTACGATCTCTCAGGTAAGGACATCTCTTATGCTCGAGTATTCGTTGGTTGCCGCTGTTGCATGCCTGACCGGCATTACGGGATCATATCTGGTTTTCCCTGTGATCGAAAACCTGGCACTCAAACAGTTAACAGGTCTTGTATGGGAAGGGGGATTTCATCCTGCCATGTCCCTGCCGGTCCTCGCAGGCGTAACTGCAGTGATGCTTATAGTAACTTTTGTTGCTACCCATCTCATAAGAAATATCCATCCGGCCACTGCATTAAGATTCGGTCTTGAATCACACAGTTTCAAAAAGAACTATCTGCCTTTGGATAAGACGACAGGAAGGCTCGATATCCTTCTTGCATTGAAGAGTACTTTGCAGAATAAGGGACAGAACCTGATAATTGCCGGAGTTATCCTTGCAGTCTCATATCTGACGGCATTTTCCGCGATCCTTTTCCACAACACCAGGATCGACATAACCAATTTCCAAAGACTCCTTCAGGGTGACGCACCGGATGCATATGTAAATATCCAGTATGATACGCCTGAAGAGATGTACGACATCATTGATAAGATCCGGGCAATGGACGGTGTGACCGAAGCTTACGGACTTACAAATACAGATGCCCACTCAGGCGACTATAACTGCTATCTTCTTTATTCGACTGACCCTCAATATGTTTATTGCGGAGTCTACGAAGGCGAGATGGCATTAGAAGCAAATGAAGCAGTTGTAGGCGGACTTCTTGCAGAGCGGCAGGGTCTTGGCGTAGGTGATGAGATCAAGGTCAAGTATATGGACAGGGAAGAGTCTTTTCTTATCACCGGTCTTCAGCAGGCTGTTTACAGTATGGGTGAGAGGATCTACATGTCTGAAGAAGGATTCAAGAGACTTGATGGAGAACCCAGATATACCTATGTCAGAGTAAGGATCGAAGATGCAACTGAAGAGAGGGTAGATGAGTTCCTGGAAGATGCGAAAAATCTTCTCGGTGATTACTGCACGAGCACAGAGAACTACTATCACACTCAAAGAAGCACCGATAATGTGCCTGTCTTTGCAGTATCGCTCGTTATCCTCATCCTGATAATCCTGAATACCTTTACGGTGCTCATAGTCATAAGGCTTTTGCTTAAGACTGTATTCATCAAGCGCGAAAAGGAGTTCGGCATCAAGAAAGCAGTAGGCTTTACGAGCAGGCAGTTAAGGACACAGCTCGCATTGTCGCTGATACCGATAAGTATCGCAGGCTCGATATTAGGCGCAATCTGTTCCTGCCTTACGACAAACAGTCTTTTTGACCTGATATTCAGCAGCTACGGAATCAAGAATTCCGACCTGCTTATAAATCCCGGTGTGATCCCCGTAACTGTTTTGCTCGTCACGATCCTGGTATTTGTTATCTCTTATGTCATGTCGGGCAGGATGAAGAAAGTATCCGCATATCAGCTTATTTCGGAATAAAGAATGGAGAAAGAAAAATGAACAAAGAAGTAATCATTAAAACAGAGAAACTTTCAAAGAGCTTTTCCGTCGGAGGAAAACAGCAGCACGTTATAAAGAACCTCGACATGGAAATATATAAGGGCGATTTTACCGTTATTATGGGATCTTCCGGTGCCGGCAAATCCACTCTCCTTTATGCCTTATCAGGCATGGACAAACCGACTCTCGGAAGCATCTCATATAGCGGCAAAGAGATCACTTCCATGAATGACGACCAGCTCGCGGTATTCCGCCGTAAGCACTGCGGCTTCGTTTTCCAGCAGGTCCATCTTGTTGACAGCATGAGTATCATGGATAACGCGATCTCAACGGGAATGCTTACGGGGCAGAAGCAGAAGGTCTTAAAAGATAAGGCAGAAAAACTCTTTAAGCGTGTAGGACTTGAAGAAGACCTCTGGGGTAAATTCCCGTCACAGCTGTCTGGAGGTGAAGCGCAGCGCGCGGCAATGGTAAGGGCGGTAATAAACGATCCTGATGTTGTTTTCGCAGACGAGCCGACAGGTGCACTTAACTCGACAGGTGTTAAGGCAGTATTAGATGTTCTTACCGATATCAATAAGACCGGTCAGTCGATCGTCATGGTTACACATGACATCACTTCAGCCAGAAGGGCAAACCGCATCATCTATCTTCGTGACGGCGGCATCATCGGTGAGTGCAACCTCGGTGAATATGTCTCAGGTGATAAGAAACGCCACAAGAAGATCAAGGAGTTCCTGGAAGATATGGGCTGGTAAGATAACCGGTTTTGAACTGTGATTTGACCGGTAAAGAGGTTTTCAGAACAAAAGGCTATATCTTATTTTCGATGAACCCATCTGGGAACTATACAAAAAGGGCTGTCTCATTTAATTGAGACAGCCCGTTCCTTTATTATGGAGCCAAAGGCGGGAATCGAACCCGCGACCTATTCATTACGAGTGAATTGCTCTACCCCTGAGCCACTTTGGCGTGCCATAAGAATATACCCATTTGAAAGTTAAGTGTCAAGTTATAAGAGGGGCAACGGAAGAGTGCTTTGAGACCGGCATTACACTAAAATACGGTAAAAGTCAGGTTATAGCCGTATTAGGAGCCGTATTTTACGGGTATATGTTTTCGAAAATACGGCAAAAGTCAGGTTATAGCCGTATTAGGAACCGTATTTTGCAGTGAGTTTTCTTCGTTATCTTGCTAAGAGAGTATTATTCAAGGTTTTCACTTAAGAATGATATAATCAAATTGTCGGAGGTCGTATCGGATGAAAGCCTTTGTTCCGGGTAGGAAAATATTAAGTCTTTTGCTTTGTGTGTCTATGGCAGGCGCACTGTTTACAGGCTGTAAAAAGGGCGATGACATGTTTCCTTCGATCGAGGCGCCGAGCATTGAGACAGAACCCGAGGAATCAACGGAAAATACCGACGATCAGTTATCCGGTGGCGATATCAGGGAACTCAAAGTAGCGCTTCCTTATTCTGACCTTACCATCCAGTGCCTCGCGGCAATGCTCTATTGCAAGAATAACGGCCTTTGGGACAGTACGGATGACGGTTCCACGATTGATACGGCTTTCCTGTCTTCCGTTGCGACCAATTACGTTGTCACCAACATCGGATGCGGAAGTACGGGTGCCACACTTGATGTCGTTAAGGACTGGAGCAAGAGTGATATGCCTGACCTGTATTTGGCCCAGGACAGCAATGCCGTATGGAATGCAGGATATGCAGCTCCTCTGAACGAATATCTTTCCGACAATGCTTATCTTAACAGCCAGCACATTTATACCGGTGCACTGACGGCTGATTCGGATGGCGGTATCTTTTATGCTTTGCCGCATTTCTGCTCAGCAAGGATCATCATGGGCAACTCTGAATACATTCCGTCTGAATCAGGCAAGCTCCAGATAAAGAACACCACTGAAGATTTCAGAGAGTACTTGGAAGAGATTGACGACGAGTATTCATGCGCGGCATTTGCATCCGCATATGAGCTCATTCCTTATCTCGGTTCCGCGTTCAATAACGATAATCCAACATCTTATATGGTTTACGACGAGTATGTTAAGGATCACGATTCAGCTACACAGATCGTTTACGATGCTTCATCTTACGTAAAGGATTTCTATTCGTCAGAACTTGCCTTTGACCAGATGGACGGCGCAGATCCCGTTTATTCGAGAAAGGCTGCATTGTGGATGGATTCATCTGCAAACATAAGGGCATGGTCCGAGTATTATCCGGGAAGCCTTTATCTTTTGCATCTTCCTTGCTATGACGCTATGAACGTCGGTGTTCCTTATGTAACTACATATTCTTTGTGTGTATCCAAGGATTCGGAGAACAGCGATTTTGCTTCCGAGTTTGCGGCTTTTATTTCTTATGATCCTGATGCGCAGCTTCTTATATACAGGCTTGAAGATATGACAGGTCTTATGCCTCTTACAAGAAATGACGCGATCTGGAACATGATCTCCGAGGAAGAAATTTTCGGTCACATGGCATCTGATTTCAGACAGACAATGGATAATGCAGTCTATTGTCCTGATTCATATGACAGCAAGCTTTTTACAAAAACGAATGAATATACGGCAGTATTTGTGGGGCAGGATGACGATTTCGATCCGGAGAAATGTTATGGCTGATTTAATTGATCTTCGCAAACTTCATATTCAGGACAGTTCCGAGCTTCGCAAGCGCGGCCTCATGATGGGGACCATCAAGCTCATTGAAGACGATATCAGGGCTCTTGGTACCGGAAGCCAGGGAGAAGCGCTGCTTGCAGTAAAGGGCGGAGTGATCTATGCGCTTATAAAGCTTTTCAGGCCTGACCGGAAAAACTGCCGCGCACACATCGAATTCGTATTCACAAGCGATGCAAATGCCGATACGCAGAGCGGCGTGGTAGACGAGGTATTAAGATACTGCTTCCTTGACCAGTTCTATCACAAGGTTACCGTTATCTGTAACCACGGCAACGAAGGCCTTGAGAGGATACTTACAGGCGCAGGCTTCATGCAGGAAGCCGTTTTAAGGGATGAGGTAAGGCTGAAGAACGGATTTGAAGATGCCGGTCTTTATGCAATGCTTTCTTATGAATATCCGAAATACAATGTCTGCTTTGTTCCGTTCGAGAGAGGCGTTGCGATCGTATCAGGCGGCAGCAACTATGTTGATTCAGTAAAGCTTTTCCATTACGGCCAGATAGTCGAAGATCCGTTTATTCACAACATTGCAGGTTCTCTGGGGCTTCTTGACGATAACGGCGGTCTTATGAGAAACGATGATGGCATCTATAATCTTGATGAAGACCAGCTCAAATATCTTCCGGATGAACTTGCCAAAGCTTATGTTGAACTCAGGGAATATTTCGACAGCATGAGAGCGGGCTTTGATATAAGCGTCAGGTTCAACACCGGCACCCCTTTCCAGAAGAAAGTTTGGAATGCGCTTAATTCGATCCCTTATGGCGGTACTGCAAGTTATGAGGACATTGCGCTTATGCTGACTGACGGCAGTCTTCCCGAAGCTCGAAAAATCACAAGAGCTGTCGGTGCTGCGTGCTCTGATAATCCGGTAGCGGTGATCGTTCCGTGCCACAGGGTTATCGGTAAGGACGGCAGCATCGTAGGTTATGCGGCAGGTATCGACATCAAGGACTATCTGCTGTTACATGAGAGTTTTACGGCGGTAACTCCGCTGATATCCAAGGAGGGATAATCAATGGCAAAACACGATAAGATCGAAGTCGGGGTTTCTACTATACTTAACCCCGTTCCGGTAGTTATGGTCTCTTCAGCAGGCAAGGATCCTGAATCTGAAGCAGAACGTCCGAACATCATGACGGTTGCATGGGCAGGAACTATCAATTCAGAACCGCCGATGCTCTCCATCAGTGTCCGCAAATCAAGACATTCACATAAGCTCATTACCGAGACAGGTGAGTTTGTTGTAAACCTTGTATCCAAGTCGCTCTGCAAGGCCTGCGATTACTGCGGCGTAAGAGGAGGGGAGAAGGAAGACAAGTTCAAGTCCTGCTTTCTTACACCTGTTAAGGCAAAGGGCCTTGAGTATGCATATGCTATCAAGGAAGCTCCCGTATCGATCTCGTGCAAAGTAAAGAGCGTGCAGGAATTAGGTTCACATGATATGTTCATTGCCGAGATAGTCGGAGTTACTGCTGATTCATATCTGCTCGATGAGAACGGCAAGCTCTGCCTCGAGAACGCAAGACTTGTGGCATATAATCACGGAGAATACTATCTCCTTGGCGAGAAGCTCGGTTTCTTCGGCTACTCCGTGGCACCTGAAAATATCATCAAGAAAAGAATGGGAAAAGATAAGAAATGAAGTTTAAAGGAATAAAGAAGGTCCACGAAGGACGTTTTATTGCGGCATATAACGCTGAATACGAGACAAATCTCGGCAATACCAAGATCTATGAGATGAGTTCGAGAGATCACAACATTACGAGTCTCGAAGATCTTCAGCGTGAGAAGTGTGATGCGGTGGTACTCATTATCACCAGCCCTGACGGCAACAAGCTCCTGCTCAACAAAGAATTCAGAATGGCTGTCGGAGGATTTGCAATCAATTTCCCGGCAGGCCTTATAGATGAAGGAGAGACTCCTGAAGAAGCGGCTGCCAGAGAACTGCGGGAAGAGACCGGCCTGAAGCTCACTTCTATTGATGAAGTCCTTCCGATGAGTTTTTCCGGAGTTGGTCTTACCAATGAGAGAAGCTGCTGTGTAATCGGCAAGGCAGAAGGTGAGTTTGCTCCGAGTACATCTGATGAGGAAGAGATCGAAGCCCGCTGGTATACCAGGGAAGAGGTAAGAGAACTTCTTAAACAGACAAACTTCGCTGCAAGAACCCAGGCTTATTGCTACTGGTGGGCCAGGGAGTGACCCGTCTCCATTTAGGTACAGGGTATAGTAAAAAGCCGATCAAGCTAATTGAATATTCTTTGTGATCTTATCAATTTCCTTGAAACTTCCGGCCGAGACCGTGATCAGAACGAGCAGTCCGTTGTCTTGGAAATAATAGATCTGAAGTGAAGAGATATCATAACCGTTTTTATCTATTTCCATCTTAAGCGCGAAACAGGATTTGCCGTCAATTTTGTACTCGTCGATGTATTCTATGCTTTTAATAGGATAATTTATGGTTTTGTTCCATTCTTCGAGAGTGTGCTTTTTCGTAGCGTCCTCTTTCATATGTTCATCAAGCACATAATCGATCTTCATGGATGCGGTGTTACCCCACATAAACCAGGGACCTAGTATTTCTATGCCGGTATAGTCATTCAATAATTGATCTCTTTTATCGGCATCGGGCCATTCGATAGTATAATCTCCGGTTAACTTAAAGACTACGCCGCCGGCATAGCTTATATATCTGTCACCCTCGATCGTTCCGGCAATGTCTCCGACAGTAGTCTCGCTGTTGACCGGTATTGTGGTTATGGGTTCATGAGCTGAACTGCAGCCTGCAATAAGCAGAATGGTAGCTGACATAATAATAGCCAGTAATTTTTTCATAAATAATCTCCCTTATCGAAAAATCAAAGATTTTTTCGAATTCCATCATTGAGTATAGCACTAAACATTCAAAGCATAAACGATGCTATATAATGACTGAATTTGTAATTTAAAGGAAATATGAAATTGTAGGATTTGCGATCAATTTCCCGGCAGGCCTTATAGATGAGAGACTCCTGAAGAAGCGGCTGCCAGAGAACTGTGGGAAGAGACCGGCCTGAAGCTCACTTCTATTGATGAAGTCCTTCCGATGAGTTTTTCCGGAGTTGGTCTTACCAATGAGAGAAGCTGCTGCGTAATCGGCAAGGCAGAAGGTGAGTTTGCTCCGAGTACATCTGATGAGGAAGAGATCGAAGCCCGCTGGTATACCAGGGAAGAGGTAAGAGAACTTCTTAAGCAGAAAAATTTCGCTGCAATAACCCAGGCTTATTGCTACTGGTGGGTCAGGGAGTGAAGTTTGTCATTATTCTTGTTTTTTTATAATGTCTATGATATTTTATTCTCTGTGATTTTGTCATGAAATTGTCATAATACACATGGGTGATAATAATGGAATATTCGTTTAGCCGCAGACTGAAGATAATTTGCTGCCTTCTTATAGCATCATTTATTGCAGGAGTTCTCCCATGGCGGGAACTTAGTGCAGATGCCCTGACTCATGGTGAATACGACGCATACCCATTCGAGATCACATACGATCAGAACTCTGCTTGGGGATACAGTACACAAGGCCAGTATACAGTAACAAATGTATCAGAATATGAAGTGTCTTCGTGGACGCTCGAGATAAATTACTCCGGTGATGTTGTTATTTCCAATATATGGAATGCATCAGACATTACTGACTATAGTTCTAATGGGACTATCACCGTAACATCCGATGTAGCAATCCCTTCAGGTGAGAGCTATACATTTGGACTTATCGCAGACGGAACGGAGAGTGCACCATCGGCACCGGCAGATGTAAACGTTGTACAGTTCGTATCAGATGAACCCACAGCAACGCCTACACCTGTTGCAGAAGTAACATCAGCGCCTGAAGAAGATGCCGAACCGACAGTATTCCCTTATGCGATCTTTGCTGCAAGTACAACAGACGATTTTACATTCCAGGGCTGGAAGTCAAATATCACAGGTGACATTTATTCAGGAAGAGACTTCCTTTATCAGGGCTCTGAACTCCACATGGATGGGTTTGCAAGAACAGTAGGCTCAGTACAGCCTGCCGGCTGGATAACTGACATGACAGGCGCGGAAGAACATATAGCTCCGCTATTAATACCTGACTGGTCAGAATCAATCTATGCAAAAGAAGATATGTTGCCTGAAATACCGGAGGATAGTTTTACATCACAGACGAGCATTGTAGCTAACGGCTATTACTATACCGAAGATGACCTGACGATAAGCAGTACCGACTTTACAGGAGATGCTGTTATCGTTGCCAAAGGCGATATCACATATAACGTTGACAGCCTGAATTCAGATGAAGAGTTCGAGGGAAGAGTCCTTCTGTATTCAGAAGAAGGAAATATCACATTAAACGGAACAGAAATAGAGATCAACGGAATACTCTATGCTCCGAACGGCAGAGTATCAATAAATGCATACGATACAACGATCAACGGCAGGATAGTAGCTGATAGGTTCAATTACAGCGGTTCCATCCTCAATGTAACAGCAGATCCTTCTGACCTGCAGCTTGTTATGGAACTTCCCGATGTAACAGTAACCGCATCCTGCGAAGAAGCTGATATCGGAGATGAAGTATATTACACCATTGAGATACCAGAGGATAACGTATATGAGATCCTCTACAGGCTTAACGGTACAGACGTCACCATAACAATACCTGATGACGAAGACGAGCCAATAAGATATTACCTTGATACAAGTGAACCGGGTGAATTTACATTCGAAGCATATGTTGTGTTACCTTACGGCGAGTTTGTCTTAGACAGCGATACTATTACGATCGTTGTTCCGGAACCTACATCGACACCGACATGTACACCCACGGAAGAGCCGACAGCAACACCTACGGCAACAAGTACTCCTACATCTACTCCTGTACCTACGGTTTCTAATACACCGGTTCCGACTGTTACCAACACACCTACAGCTACTCCGACGGTAACAAGTACGCCAACCTCTGCACCTACCGATACAGCAACTCCCACTCCGACGGCTACGCCTGTTCCGTTGGAAGAAAGATATGCGATCTATTCACAAGGCGATCCTAAGTATGGATACAAAGAACTGTTTGTACCTTCAGAGTGGAACCCTGATTCCAGTTGCTCGGCAACACCTAAATACTTAAGTGTATTGGATTATGACCTTTGGACGACTGCAACGATCAACTCCAAATTCAGTATGGAGTGTTCACCTGATTACTCATTTAACATGAGATATACATACAGCTGTCCGCCGAGTCTTGGAAATGCTTTCTCATTTGCGCTAAAGAACAGTGAAGGCACTAGTTTAGTGGTGCAAGTTGACTTGCGTGTAAGTCCCGGCGGACATTACTGGAAAGATGCATATGGTCAGGGCGAATGGCAATATTCCGAGTATGAGCCATTTGCACCGGCGGTAAGTTTTAACCTTAACTATGACGGCCTGCATGACTTTGCAATTGTTGAGTATCCGCCATTTGCCAAACGGAATAGTGTACAGGAGTTTTGGCTCGAGTATGACGGCGTTGCAAAAGTTTTATATCTTTATGTAGCTACATACGATGCTGATGGTAACGTAACAAAGCCCGAACAACCTACATTGATGTGGAATGTTGATCTGGCTGAAGAATTAAATGACGATCACAATCTGACTATGGAGATGAGTTCGTCGATTGGCTTGTTTGACGATGAGACATGCTTTTATATCTATGGAATAGAATTTGATCCTTATCCGGCACTGCATGCTCAAAGAGATGCTATCGAGATAATGAACAGCTTCGATAAGGAGCGTCACGTTGTTGGGGATGAGATATATGTTACCGGTAGAGTAAATCCTGAAATAGATGTGGATTCAGCCGTGATTACGGTTAAAGATGAGACCGGAACCACAGTATACGAATCACCCATTGATATCACGGATGAATATAGTGAAATATCTGCAATAGATACAACAGGATATACTCCTGGTGTTTATACTATCGGCATATCTGTTACGGATACTGATGGTAATGAATACGTTAAGGAAGCAGATCTTACATTAGAGGCTCAGAAATTCCACGTCGAGCTTGATAGTGCAGTAAAAGAAGACGGCCTGATAAAGATCTATGGAACCGCAGAGTTTTATGAAAGCGGTTCGTATGAACTGAGATATTACGATTACTCAACATCGCATTGGATCGTAATTGAATCTGAAGGCGAGGAAACTATAAATGGAATCCTTGGAAGCTTAGAGGCAGATAAGTATCCATACGATACTATTGCCGTCGATCTGATAGCAGTGACTGATGACGGGTATAAAAAGAGCTTTGCAAAAGACCTGACGGTACAGAGTGTAACACCAACTCCTACCGTAACACCGACAGGTACTCCCACGACAACGCCTACAGTAACTCCCACACCTACGCCGATAGTCTTTACGGAGGATGAACTCTTCGTAGATATCGATGACAGCCAGGACGGTAAAGACATTACGTTCATTACCGATATCACGGGAACAGTAAAAGGAACACTGCTTCAGGACTATACCTTTGAAGTGTTCCCCGTAGGAAGTGATACGGCTGTTTATAGTAAAGCCGGTACAGAAGCCATAGAAGACGGAACGTTGGGAACTATAGATCCTACGCTTCTCATGAACGGTTACTATAAAGTCGTACTAACCGGAAATACTGCGGATGCATATATTATTGACGAGATAGTCGTTCTTGTAACAGGTCAGGCTAAGATCGGTAATTACAGCATGACTTTCCTTGATATGACTCTTCCCGTATCCGGATTACCTGTCGAGGTGTACAGAACATACGACAGCAGACAGAGAACGCAGCTTGGTGATTTCGGCTACGGCTGGGACATGACCATTGGCGGCCCCAAGATCTCCGTAAGTAATCCATTGGGAAAGAATTGGGGAACAGAACTCAGACAGACATTCGGTGTGCCTTTGTACTATTGGCACGAAGAACACCCACATGAAGTATATATCGATTGGGGTAACGGAGAGACCGAGATCTTCAGTCTTGTGCTTGATCCGGAAAAGACCATGAGTCCTTATAACTGGATGGATATCTCTGCTTACTTTATAAACAAAACAGGGAACGGAGATACCTTAGAGATATTAGATGCGCATGAAGGTCTTATCTATGCCGAGAACAGCCTGTTCTATGCCAATATGCAGGCGTTCGATCCCCAGTATTTCCTGCTTACAAGACCTGACGGAATGAAGTATTACTTTACGAAGGAGTTTGGTCTTTTCAAGGTAGAGGATACATATGGCAGGACAATAACATTATCGATCAACGGAATAGAGTATTCAGAAGGCGGTTCTGTTACCTTCAATAGAGATGGAGAAGGAAAGATCACGTCCATATCTGACGGCATCAATACAGTCTCATATACATACGATGCCAATGGCGACCTTATCAGTGTCAACGATATCGGCGGATACGATACATCGTTTGCATACGATAACGGACATTACATCACAGGCATAACCTCAGATGACGGTACGACTATCGCAAGAAATGAGTACGATGACGAAGGCCGTTTAACAGCAACAATAGATTCTGACGGAAACAGGATCGAGTTTACACACGATCTGGATGCAAGGCGTGAAGTCACGACGGACAGGCTGGGCCACAATACTGTCTATACATACGATGAGAGAGGCAATGTCCTTACTGTAACGAATGCCAGAGGATATACGACAACATATACATACGACGGCCAAAATAATAAGACATCAGAGATAAGACCTGACGGAACGACGTTCACATATACATACGACGGTAAAGGCAATCTCCTGACAGCAACAGACGATCACGGAAGAACGATCTCCTGTGATTACAGTTCTAAGGGTGAACTGCTTACCATGTCAGCTATGGGCGTAACAGAGCTGACGATGTATTACGACGATCACGGTAACCCGGTATCTGCTACAGACAGCTCAGGTAATACCCAGGAATACAGTTACAGCAACAAGGGCGAACTTACAAGCGTATCTGATTCTTTGGGCGATGTCATGTCCATGACGTATAACGGCGACGGACAGGTAACGTCTATTACCAATGCCGAAGGCATGGTAACGAACTTCACATACGATGCCAAGGGAAGGCTTTCTACAAGGAGCATCACATATCAGGGCAGCACAAGGACTGATACTTATTCTTACGATAACTCCAACAGGGTTACGAGGATAGATTATGCAGACGGCAATTATGTATCTTATGCCTATAACCAGGCAGGAGATGTCATCTCTGCAACCGACAGTCAGGACAGAACGGTATATTACTCGTACGATCTTTATGGCAACTTAACAGAGATCTCATATCCTGACCATACAACGGAGTATTTTACATATAATGCCGAAGGCTGGAACCTGACAGCAACTGACAGATTAGGCAGGACTGTTGAGTTCTCTTACGATGCTGTAGGAAATGTTACGAGAAAAACATATCCTAATGGAACATATGAGACGTATACATACGACAGCTGCGACAGACTGATAACTGCAACTAATGTATATGGCGCGACTACCACATACGATTACGACTATCTCGGAAGAAATACAGAGATAACTGATGACGACGGCAACACGGTATCTTATACATATACCGACCGAGGTAATGTTGCTTCTGTAACGGATGCCAAAGACAATACATATACCTTTACATATGATAACAACGGTAACCAGACATCAGTAACGTATCCTAACGGAAGCACATTCTCATCCGATTACGATGTCAGGGGAAGACTGACATCCGAAAGTGATGCGTACGGCAATACTACAACTTACGATTACGATGAAATGGACAGACTCGTAAGAGTAACTGATCCTTTGGATGGAACCTGGGAGTACGAATACGACGATCTTGGCAATGTGACCAAGGTAACGGACGCACTGGGGTATGAGACATACTACAGTTACAACATCAACGGACAGGTAACGGAAGTAACAAATGCTGCAGGCAACACCGCTACTACAGATTACGATACTTATGGCAGAGTTATCTCCACGACAGACTTCGGCGGAACCGAGACAACATACGAGTACGATGAATACGACAGAGTTATCTTAACGACCACAGATGGCGAAGAAACATCGTATACATATGACGAATATGGATACCTGATCGAAGTAGAAGATTCTACAGGAACGATATACTACGATTACAATTCCGACGGATTCTTATCAAGCGTAACAAACGCTGCAGGAGAGACAATTTCTTACGAATACAATAACGGATATCAGCTCTCCAAGATAACGATAGACGGACAGAATATTGAATATGGTTATGATAGTAAGGGCCGTCTGGTCTCAGTAACAGACAGTGAAGGTACGACAACATATTCGTACGATATTAACGGTAACAGGGCAAGTACCACATATCCTAACGGCGTAGTAACGACATATGAGTACAACGATATCAATGTGCTCACAAGACAGATAAGCAAGGATAGTACCGGAACTGTAATAGCAAGCTTTGAGTACACGATCGGCGATAACGGAGAGAGATTATCCGTAACAGAGCTTAACAGGACTGTCGAATACGAGTACGACGAACTTAACAGACTGACAAAAGAAACAGTTACAAGAGGAACGGATGTTTCAGTAACGACATATACATATGATGCTAACTCCAACAGAACGTCCATGACGAAGGATGGGGTTGTTACAACTTATGCATATAACGAACTGAATCAGATAACAAGAGCGGGCGATATCAACTACACATGGGATAACGCAGGAAATCTTGTAAGCCAGACAACGACTACAGGCGTTCTTATCGGATCCTATACTTACGACTGCCACAACAGAATGGTATCAGCGAACGTAAACAGAAATGGTTCGTCTATTGTAGAGACATACGAATATGATTATCTGGGCCACAGGACCGCTAAAATCTCCAACGGAGTAAGGACAGAATACGTTACGGATCTGTCTTCCGGTTACTCTCAGATACTTAAAGCAGAGACAGATACAAGTACTGTTTATTACACCAGAGGCTTTGAACTTATCTCCAGAAGAGAAGGTGCTTTAGCATCGTATTACATCTACGATGGCGGTCTTTCCGTAAGAGCATTAACGAATGAATCGGGTACAGTAACAGATACCATTACATTTGATGCATTTGGTAACGAGACAGGACATACCGGAACGACAGATAACTCTTATGGATTCCAGGGCGAAGAACAAGACGCAACAGGACTTTACTACCTGAGAGCAAGATACATGGATCCTGCTACAGGAACATTCACCACTATGGATACATATGGTGGTTCTCTGTCAGATCCTATGAGCCTGCACAAGTATCTGTTTGCTAATTCTAATCCGGTTATGTATTCGGATCCGAGTGGGCATTATACGCTTACACAGCAAGAAACAGCTATAGCGATTCAGGCAATTATCGGAGAAGCAATGTCAGGTATATTCTACATTGCTGATTGGCTATTAACCGATCCTGAGTCTCAGAATCACAGCATTCCTATGATGATTATTACCATGATGATCGGATTGGCACAGGGTGCTGTTATGGGAAGTTGGGGAGGCTTGCTGACGGGATTAATATCCAAGGCTGGTCTCAGTATCTTAGATTACCTCCTCACAGGAATATTATTCACCCTTTTCTCATGGGATTTGAAGCTGGCCGCATTGAACTTGAAAGAATCAGGCAACTGGCTGGTCGCTGTACTTTGTGATGCTGGCGGAGACTTTGCTGGAGTTGTTGCTTTTGCTTCTTTTAGCGAGGGCATTTCCAGAGGTTGGAATTGGTTAAAAGATAAAATAACTAAGAATTGGAAACCTAACAAAAAAGGATATATTTATATCGGTGACAAAGATAATCACAATTCAAATATAAACGATACACTTAACGATGTATTAAATCGATCTAACTATAAAAAATATGATGTAGATTGTTCGGAAATAGCAGAAGACTTCTATGTTTCTGCCAATGGTGAAGGAGAAATATTACATATTGAAGGCATTCAGGATAAAATATATGTTAATACATATGGTATAGCAGAAGCTTATGATTATCATGAAGTTTATTCATATAAAGGAATGATTTATGATCCTAGATACTCAAATGTTCCTGTTTCTAAATCACAATATTTTAATATGATAAATGATCTAAATAGTGGAGGCTTTTCTGTATGGACTATAACAAATTAAATAAAAGTATTCGATTAGCCAATATTCTTCATAACATGCTTGATATAGAATGGCTAAAATACTCTATGTATAGATTAGAAGATCCATACCATGAGATACCAGCACTGTTTTTTCGAGTAAAAACAGAAAATCAAAATATCATAGAGTTATTAAATGATTTGTTGAACAAGTTTAGAGGAAGCAGAAAATGGTGTGTCTTTAAATATCCTTTCTCTCGTAAAGATTTGTTCTGTATTTCTATCGAAGAGTACAGGGAATATTGTGAATCATTGTTCAATTCGGGTGAATTTATATTTGCTAAAAATTATTTTGGAGAAAAAAAGTATTATGAATTGCGCGAGTTGGCAATTAAGGATATCGACCCTCTATGTAATTGGGTATTAAATGGTTTACAATCTCGTTAAACTTATATGGGTTTCTTTACGGACTTGATAGGGTCAGATTCTATCAAGTTGAACTATTTCGAAATATTTGCAACTAAAATCGTCAGATACCCTGCCATCGCACCTTGATAATTAATTACTGACAAAGCTACTGTTTATCGCGCTTTCAGCCATCTTGTAAGATCTTTGTATATAACAGTCTGTTGTAGAGACATACGAATATGATTATCTTGGCAACAGAACTGCAAAAACATCCGGCGGAGTAACGACAGAATATGTTACTGAACTGTCTTCAGGATACTCACAGGTACTCAAAGCAGAAACAGATACAAATACTGTTTACTACACCAGAGGATTTGAATTAATCTCCAGACGAGAAGGCACTACAGCATCCTATTATGTATACGATGGTGGTCTCTCTATCAGAGCATTAACGAATGAAGCAGGTATGGTAATAGATACTCTTGTCTTTGATGCTTTCGGTAATGAGACAGGAAGAACCGGAACAACAGATAACCCATATGGATTCCAGGGTGAAGAACAGGACGCTACAGGGCTTTACTATCTGAGAGCAAGATACATGGATCCTGCAACAGGAACGTTCACCACAATGGATACATATGGTGGAAGCCTGTCAGATCCTATGAGCTTACACAAGTATCTGTTTGCTAATTCTAATCCGGTTATGTATTCAGATCCGAGTGGGCAAGCAGCAGGGTCAATAGAGGATATAGAAGCAACATGTTCTATCATCACTATATTAGCTTCAGTGATAGATGAATCTATATCTATTGCTATGTCATTCTTAAACTCTTATTTAATAAAGACAATAGTTGTAATCATCGTAGCGGCAATTATAAGTCTAATAGTAGTAAACTATGAAATGGGGATTTCCACAACCGCTGAAGAAGTTGACAGAATAATTGTTAATAACTCTATACCTAAAGACGTAACGGATGCATTTAGAACTAAGATTGCAAAATCGCTTGATAAAGCTATAACAATTTCAGAAAAAATAGGTTTGCGCAAAGGAAGATCACAGAGAGAATTGCATCATATAGTTGCAAAGAAATCCTTAAGATTTTACGATGCACATTTATCTCGCGTCATTCTTTCAAAATCAGATTATTATGATCCAACAAAATTGGACAATGCGAATGTTGATGATCCAAATAATTTAGTATATATTAAAACCTCGTTGCATAGGCGACTTCATTCTTATGAATACCATGCATATGTTTATGCTAATCTGAATGCTGTTTATAAGGCTGATAAATCAGTCGAAGAAAATTATATTGCAGTTACCGGAGCGTTAAGATTATTAGCTGCACAGCTTTCGTCTTTAAGTGAAATGTCTCCGGATGTTATCGTTATATAAGAGGTATATTATGATCACTACAGTGGATTTATTTCAGAAATTTAAAGATTTTATTGAAAACGGAAATTTATACTATGATTATGATGATTGTGAAATTAGGTTTGCAACTCCATCAATTGGTTTGGAAATTGGCTACTATTCTCTTTCCAAAACCGATTTGTTGGTAGGTGGGACAAAGAGAGGACATTTAATCAAGCATCCCAAAAAACCGTTTGATGGTTATATTTATTATTTTAAAGATAAACAATTAGTTTTAGCTAAGCGTGTAATTGATAGCAACGATCGTTCCGTTACTTTTTTGAAACACGAAAAAAATTACTGTTTTGGTTATACATTTGATATTTTGAATCAAATTGTTCCTGCTAGATGTTTTGTTTATGAATTGGATAGAGACAATGTCATTGCTTTTAAAACCTTTAGCGGATATCCACTTAAAGAAAAGTGGCCCGATGATATTATTCGAGAAGAGCAATATGAGTACAAGAATGGTAATCTCTACTCAATAGCTGAACGAATATGTCTTTATGATTTTTCTGTTGAGAGCGAACGATTAATTTCAGAAACTGTGTACGATTATTTTTCCGGAAAATATTGGTGTTCTTCAAAAAATATGGATAATACTTCTAAATAAATCAATTTCTAAATGATATTAAATGAAATAGTCAGAAATCCTGACACTGCACCTTGATAAATCTATTACCAGCCAATCTGCTTTTCATCTTTCTTACCACTGTCTTGTAAGCTCTTTCTAAGTATTCGTCTGTTGTAGAGACATACGAATATGATTATCTGGGCAACAGAACTGCTAAAACCTCAAACGGAGTAACGACAGAGTATACTACCGACCTGTCTTCAGGATACTCTCAGGTGCTCAAAGCAGAGACTGATACAAGTACCGTTTACTACACCAGAGGATTTGAACTGATCTCCAGAAGAGAAGGCGCTACAGCATCGTTTTACATCTACGATGGTGGCCTTTCTGTCAGAGCATTAACGAATGAAGCAGGTACCGTAACAGATACTCTTGTTTTTGATGCATTCGGTAATGAGACAACAAAGACTGGTCCATCAGATAACTCCTATGGATTCCAGGGTGAAGAACAAGACGCAACAGGTCTTTACTACCTGAGAGCAAGATATATGGATCCTGCAACAGGAACATTCACCACAATGGACACATATGGTGGAAGCCTGTCAGATCCTATGAGCTTACATAAGTATCTGTTCGCTAATTCCAATCCGATTATGTATTCGGATCCGAGTGGGCATTTCTCGCTTGTAGAATTCGAGTTATCTGAGGCAATAGATGAGATCCTTATGTCTTCGATTAGCTTCGGAATGGCTTACCTCGGGATGGTTAATGACAATCCCAACATGAGTGATACAGAGAAGTTTACCGGATATCTTGCAGCACTTGGACTTGGTGCTTTGTTCCCATTTGGTATTGCGTTGTTGAATGCAATGGTTTCAATTATTGTTGCAGGATATGTATTGGCCGGTTTGTCATTGGTTTTAACTGTGACTTCTTCTGGAATAGACCATGATAAGCATCCAACAGTTGGGGCTTTACTTGATATTACAGCAGGAGCTACATGGGGCGCATCACTTAGTTATTTAGGTTTGGCATTTACTCAGAATGCAAGAAAATCAAGCGAATTGATACACCTTGAAGCAGAAAGTAACGCTACAGGTGATGGGTGTAATTGGGATGATGCAAATCAAGAAATTGATGATTGGTTTAGAAACAATAATTCCAATAATGGCGGAAACCCGAATGGAGATCTATCAAAACCTAAAGGTTGGAAAGTGGGTGATCCAATTGATAACTTAACTAAAGCGGGAAATGAACCATCGTGGAGTACTGTTAGGGCAAGATATTGGAAGAACAAAGCATATTATTATCCCGATGATTATTCTGAATCTAATATATCACGTATGAAAAAGGGATTAGCACCAATTGATCCTGAAACAGGAGCGTCTATGGAACTTCATCATATAAATGGAAGAGATATTAACAACCCTCATAATATAGATAATTTGCTTGAAGTATGGCCATGGGAACATGCAGAAAGAGATCCAAATCGACATTATACAGGTCCACGCCCCAAAGGAGGATAAAATGAGTCAGATGTTACCAAATTGGTTAGGTAAGAAAAGAACATATAACAGAAATTTTATTGATAAAGAAATAATTAAGTGGGATGTATTATATATTAGTTCTAAACAACGCTTAAAGGTAAAATTTATAAGTGTTAACTCAGAAAACCGACAGGGTATTCGAGTAGCTATCGATGCTGGGAAAGGGATCCTAACATTAAATGGAGTGTCGGGGCAAGAGTTTTATTTATGGGAAGATGAATGCCCACAAGAATTTGAAATAGAATGTGACTCAGACGAAGGTTTTTTAAGCGTATATAATGTTTTTGAGAGAAATGAACATGGGATAATGAGAAGGCATTCTCAAATGGATTATAGTGGAATGATCCTTGAACGAAATGGAAATATATATCGATACAAATGTAATGATACAGGTAAAAACACAAATTTTGATAAGCTGATATTTGAGATAGAATTACTCTGAATTCTGATATTGCTATGACGTTTGTAAGCGCTTAATAACCAGGTGCCTTTAATTGAAACCTGTCCAATGGGATACTAATAAATATGTCTAATCCGGTCCGGTTAGACCTCGTTGGACCTGGTTCAAGGAGGTCCAAATGGACGAGATCAGTGTTGTTAAGAATGAAGTAAAATACACAAAATGGATTGCCATGGTGGAAAAATGCAGGAGCAACAGCCTAACGATCAGAACTTGATGTCAGACAAAGGGTTCTATAGCAGATTATAGGAAAAACTATCAACGAAAAGTATCACAAATAAATGGTTAAAATCAGATTAGTGATGAATTGTACAAATTTGATTATAGGAAATGTGGATAGTACGATGCATATAAGATAGACATTCAAGCCATTGACACCAAGCATGATTAATCTATGAGTAAGATATACTGCTTGAAGATTTCGGAGCCGCCGTCCCGGAATATGCATTATCTCAATATACCGCTCCTACTGACAGTTGTCTATCTTATGAACACTCGACTTATGTGGAAATATATATGTTCCTAGACATATAATGTAATATATTCGTTTTGATATTTGTCGGTCTTATGGATATTCTGCAAATAAGAAATCATAACTATCCCTGCACCTTGAAAAAAAGAATAACCCTCTAAAGCCACTATTGAACGCGTTTTCGGCTGCTAAAAAGAGTTGTATTCGTAACAATCTATTGTAGAGACATACGAATATGATTATCTGGGCAACAGAACGGCAAAAACATCCAGTGGAGTTACAACAGAGTACACTACTGACCTGTCTTC
>Ga0256404_1001456_pt1 | contig 56994 bp, 51 predicted proteins | sample RumenRJG_01DNA_FD_185990 | JGI IMG/M metagenome (GOLD analysis project Ga0256404, IMG submission 185990) | Bovine rumen microbial communities from Lethbridge, Alberta, Canada - RJG_01 | ecosystem: Host-associated > Mammals > Digestive system > Stomach > Rumen | place: Canada: Alberta | collected... | reverse complement strand
CATCTTATCACTTCGTGCCGTTCCTGTCAACAGCTTTTTGAATTTATTTTTGGAAGAGTTCTGAATGTTCATTCTCTTCCTGTCCGCTCCGGAGACCGTTCAGGGTGTTCCGTTTGGCGAACGAATGCTATAATACCAGCGTTTTCCGGCCGCGTCAACAGGAAATTGATATTTTTTCAAGATTTCTTGTTTTTAATACATTTAGTGCAATTTCCGCAATTCTGTCGGCAACAAACCACTATGCCGAAGCTTTGATACAGAGGATTTCCGCATAAGCGAATCAGCTCGCGATCAATGCGCTCCGGTGCAGGTCTCGAACTGCGATCTTGAAGCTTCCATACCATAGAAGAACATAGCAGCGCTCCGAAAAACAAATCCCTGCCGACATGAGCAGGGACTTGCTTTTTCTTCATAATTTATCAGCCATGCCTTGATCTTAAATGGATCCCGGAAGTGATCATTCACTCTACAGAATCCATCCGAAATCCGAGCCAAGAGCTGCGGCGTATCGTAAGACGCACGGGAAAACAAGCGAAAGCTGACGCTCATCAGAATCCGAGCCAGAGCAACGGCTTATCGCCAGACACTGCACGTGTACTTGCTGCATTCACCTTTCAGAATCTGCGATGAGGACGGTCTTCAAAATGCGGGCCGCGCACGCCCTGAGCTCCTGCTCATCCAACGAACCGTTATGGACAGCGTCAATAATCGCATCGACGTCCGCCTGCTTGCCCGGCATGATCAGGTCATTTCCCGCGTGCATGCACTGCGCCGGGTCGGACGTTCCATACTTAAACGCCTTGCCGGGCTCCATTTCAAGGCCGCCCGTTGTGCCCCAGTCGGTCATGATCATGCCGCGGAAGCCCCATTCCTTTCGGAGAACATCCGTCAGAAGGTCGCAGCGGTTTGCCATATGCGTTCCCGCGACCAGATTGTACGAGGTCATCAGCGCCAGAGGCTGTGCGCGCCGGACTGCGATCTCAAAGCCGCGCAGATAGATTTCCCGCGCCGCCCGCTCGGAGACATGCTCATTCACATGCATCCGGTTATCCTCTTGATTATTGAACGCGAAATGCTTGATTGTCGTGCCCTTGCCCGGATGGCTCTGCGCGCCCTCCGTGATCGCGGCCGCGCAGACACCGGTCAGGAACGAGTCCTCCGAATAATACTCGAAATTCCGTCCGCAGAGCGGGTTCCGCTGAATATTCATACCGGGCGCAAGCCACAGATCGATACCGAACTCCTCCATTTCACCGCCGACGAGGTCACCCGCATCCCGCAGGATCTCCAGATTCCAGGTCTGCGCGAGCATCGTTCCGATCGGGATCGCTGTGCAGAGCTGATAATGGAGTGTCACGCCCTCCGGTGCCTCCGCCTCATCCCGCTGCAGAATAAAGTCAAGGTCCGGCATAGCCGCGCTTCCGACGCCTGGCACGACGTGTCCGTCCTGATCCGTCCCATAAACCTTGGAAATGCGGATCCCGGCAGGGCCATCCGCCATGACCAGGTTTCGGATGCCGCGGCTCTTATTCAGGATCGAAGACGTGTCTCCGGCCGCACCGGGCGTCACATGGGATGCCTGTCCGATGAAGGACGTGGCATCGCCACCCTCGCGCATGGTTCCGACGCAGAGCGTAGCCATTTCCTCGGTTGTGAGCTGAGCGGCAAGGTCCTGAACAGATACCCGGCCCGCAAGAACGTCCGCTGCCGTGAGCACTTCGTCATTTCCGCTCTCTTTCAGATCTGCGCTGTCTCCGTCTGTCTCCCCATTTATCTTCGGAGCACACGCTGCTCGCTGTGCCTTGCCGAAGTTATCGGACAGCTCTCGTGCATTTTCAGCATGGTCCCGTCTGTAATTGGAAGCCGTATTTCCTGTACTGTCAGACGAGCTGCACGTGCTTCCATCCATCGTGAGCCGTTCTGCGTCCTCCTTACCAAGCACAAGGTGCGGAATATTCTCAGAACCTGCAGGCAGAGAATCCCGACCAGCTCCGCATGCTTCCGGTGAGATTTCCTCAAGCGGCCAGCTGTCCTTAAGTATCGCGCACGTTTTCTGAATGATCACGTCTCCAGAGACTTCAAGAGCCGCCGCTGCCTTTGTGCTGCGCGAATGCTCACCAACGCGAATCAGATATGATCCGGCAGACAGAATCCATGCATGCATTTTTTCATCATATGAGGAAAGGTCACGCACGGAAATGCGAACCGTCACGAGCTCCGAGGCACCAGGCTCAAGAACCGCAGTCTTCGCAAAGCCCTTCAGCTCCTGATACGGCCGGTTCAGTCCATCCGCCGCACTAACTGCTGACACATAGACCTGCACGACAGCCTTCCCCGCAAATGAGCTGCCTTCATTTTTTACACGGACGTTCACAGACACGATGTTGTCCTTCAGCGCGACCGACTCCGCAGCAAATGAAAAGTCTGTATACGAAAGGCCGTAGCCGAACGGGTACAGCACGTCCTTTCCAAAGGTGTCGAAATAGCGGTAGCCGACATAGATGCCCTCGCGGTACTCCTCGTCGTCGACATTTCCGTTCATATGGCTGAAGGTGTCCGCGCAGGGATAGGCGTCATATGCGCCCGCCCAGGTCGCCGTCAGATGACCGCTCGGCGTGACAGCTCCCGAAATAATTCTTCCAAGCGCGTCGCCGCCGTCACAGCCGGCCTGACTCATGAGAAGGATGGCATCGACATGCGCATCCCTTTCAAGCGGCGTCAGATCCATGACGCCTCCCGTATTCAGAATAACAGCAAGGTGCCGGTAATGCGCCTCCAATGTCCGGACAGCCTCAAGCTCCTCGTCGTACAGCTGGTAATCACCCTTGCCTGAGCTTCGGTCGCTGCCCTCACCTGATACGCGGGAAATGACATAAAGAGCCGTCTCCGCATCTGTCTCGTCCATGTCTTCATTTTCAATCGGAATCGCCGCCGGCTCCCGGTAGGGATTCGTGAAGAGCTGCATCACGGCACTGCCGTCGCCGCTCTGAATCGCCTTCCGGAGCGGGGCCGCATACGCCTCCTTCTGCTCCGCGCAGTACCGGTCATAGCGGTCAAGCCAGCGCGAAGACATAATCGTAAAGCCGGCATGGCGAAGGCCCTCCTCAATATTAATGCTGTCGCGCACGTTGACTGATCCCGATCCGGTCCCGCCGATCACCGTGTGCCGCGCGCCATTTCCAAACAGCGCGATCTTTCCCGGCTCAAGCGGCAGGACGCCATTATTCTTCAGAAGGACCATGCCCTCCTCCGCGAGGCGCTCCGAGCGGCCGCGGTTAGTCTGCTCCCGTCTGCTGACGGCTGGCATTGCATTTTTCATACGTATCAAGCGCTCCTTTATATAGTCACAATGAAATTTAATGCTAAGTTCAGTTTAGCACAAACCATCGCCAATACCTACGAAATTAATTGCATACACAAAGCCGGCCATGCACCCCATGAAGGCAGTGCACGCCCGGCTTTATAAACGTCTATAGTAAAACCTGTCAACGGATGATATACGCGTCTACGATCTCTCCAATATACATTGTATGCGGATCACGATTTGCCATCGGATTCGATCCGTCCACGTCCTGCGGATACATCGTTTTCACGATGTATTCCGGAAGCAGCGACAGGTCCTGCTTCTGCGCATAAAGAATTCTGCACTCGAGGGTCAGCGGATATTCCCGGATTCCGGGCGTATGGTTCGCCTCCGGATCCTCGAGCGTCAAATGAGCGGCCTGCACCTTGTCAATATTTCTTCCCGACTGGGAGCCGCAGATTCTCGCGATCGAAGGAACCGGCTTGTCAAGCGGGACACTGACCGTGAACTCACCTGTCCTGTCGAGTTGGGCCTTCGTGTACCGATGCTCACGCACATAAACTGTAAATGCAGGTTTTCCCCATACGGTTCCCAGGGCTCCCCAGCCGATAATCATCGAATTGAATTTTTCACCGTTCGTATTCAGGAGAATTCCTCTCGGAAGCGCCTCTGTGATTTTCTGTGCATACTCGCTGATTTTGATCTTCTCTTTCATGGTAACCTCCACGCTCTTATTCTTTTTAATGTAGCAAAGCAGAAAGCTTTCGCCACATTTACAAATGCTTCATCGGCTGTATCCAGCTCGTCATCGTTCACGCCAAGATCTCAGAATCCCCGCTTCTTCAGCGCCTCGCCGATCTTTCTGTATGTCGGCAGGTTGATGCCGAGGCGGTCCGCCGTGCGGATGACCTCGAAAATGAGGCCATCGATCTCCGACTGTTTCCCGGCCCAGATGTCCCGCTGCATCGAGGTCGAGGCCTCCGGGGACAGATGATCGAGTATATCGAGGTTCCGCTGCACGATGTCGCACTCAAATCGGATCTGCTGCGCATAAGCCAGATAATCGATCTCATGGATGAGAAGCGCGAACGTCTCGCGGATTTCCCCTTCTTTTTGCATCTCGCCGGCCGACACATCATAGTAGAGTCCGCAGGCCGCCGCCGGCGAAACATAGCTGAATTTCTGCAGGGCATCGCGCCGGATATTGTCCGAGAGCACGCCGTCAATCCCACTGTCAATCAGGTCCTGCTGCACAGTCTTAAGAACGGGCCTCATTTCCTCAGGCTTTCGCGTTCCGTATACAACGCGGAGAATATCACCCTTCATCAAAATCACGCCTGGTGCCTTGATTTCGGCGGCGATATAGATGCACCCGTCCGTCACAAGAAGTCCGTGGAGTCTCTCCTGCATGCGTCCGCCGGTCCCATAAATATTGAGAACAGGAATGACAACCGTCTCCGGCTTTGCGATCCGGGAAATGAACGGATACACGCTCTCCAGCGAGTAGCCCTTGACGCAGACGAAAATGACATCGGGGTGCTCATTTTCCGGATAGGTTTCCATACTGAAGGCCCGGACCGGAATCGTACGCGGCGGCTCACCGGTCGTCGTCTCGAGGCGAAGCCCCTGTGTATTAAGCGCCGCAAGGTGCGCGCCGCGGGCGATCAGCGTCACATGCTTTCCGGCCGCCGCCATATAGGCGCCGATGCCGCCTCCTGTGCCGCCCGCACCGATGATTACATATTGTAGGTCGCTCACTCGAATCCTCCTTCTGCAAACGCTGCGGTATTTATATTTGATGATATTTTACCACGTTCTGAGCATAAGCTGCATCCGGATTCTATTTGATACATGTACCCAGTTATTGCAGTTCGCACAGGAAATCGTTCGCGACATCAAGAGCAATGCCTTCAGTCCTTCTCTGCGCTCTTCCAGTTCTTTCCGACCTCAACCTCACCCACAACGCGGCAGGCCATCGAGACCGGCGCATCGTCGAGAACCGGCGCAAATTTCACATCATCGGTGAAGTGATAGCGGAAGACGCCGGACTTATCTGTCTTTGCGCCCTTGACGATGCCGCAGTAATCGGCGGCCTCCATCATATCCCGGCTGACCAGGCTGACGGACAGCTCCTTATGCTCCTTGATGCCGGCATCTGAAAATGTGTGGTTCTTGTCGATGCTCACCAGAAGATGGCCGTGCTCAACGACACCGACATGTGCGATCGGAAGGAAATTAACTCTTCCCTCGCTGACAACTCCGACAATTGTAACCGGCATGGGATACAGCCCCATGACTCCTCCGATATCCTTCTGCATGATAAATTCCTTTCTTCGATTCTATGATTTCTTCTTTATTCCAGGTATCCTGATTGAGTCCTGCGCAAAGGCAGGCTCGCCGTTCGGATTTCATCGTTTTTCCTATGGATGCTTAATAATTACAGTCTCTTCACCGTCTCGCTAATCGGCTTTCTGCTTGTATGCTTCGGTGATGCCACCGTGCCTTTTCTCGCGTAGCCGATCGGCATAATCAGCACAGGCTTCTCATTTTCCGGGAGACCGAAGGCTCTCGCTGTCTCTGTATTCGGGAAGACATTGACCCAGCAGGAGGCAACGCCGAGCTCCCATGCCTCGAGCATCATGTGCGTCGCGACAATGCTGACGTCCTGTTCGCCGGAATGAATACCGTCCTCAAGCGGATTCTTCCAGTCCTCGCTGCTGTCATAGGTAAAGAGAAGCACCGTCTTCGCGCCGTAGACGCAACGAGAGAGGCTGCTCATCTTTGCGACTGCCTCTTTACTCTCAAGCACGTAGATTCGCTGCGGCTGGAGGTTCGCGGCTGTCGGAGCAATCCGGCCTGCCTCGAGGATCTTCTCAAGCTTGTCCTCCTCAACGGCCTGGTCCGTAAATGTGCGGACTGAAAATCTGTTCTTTGCAAGTTCCATAAAATTATCTGCCATCGTCTCATTCTCCTTTTATAAAATCCATGGTAATCATTCAGCCAGCTCTTCCACGAGAAGCTCCGCGACCTTTGTGCTCGAGAACGGATTCTGTCCTGTGATGAAGTGCGCGTCGCTGACTGCAAACTCTGTGTAGGCCTTACCCTTCACGAAGTTTGCGCCGCGCTCTCTCAGCTTTGACTCGCCGAGGAACGGAACCAGGCCGTCCGTGCCGTTCATTCTCTCCTCCTCATCAGTGAAGCCGTTGATCTTCTTTCCCTTCACGAGATACTCGCCATTTGCGTCCTTCAGGTTGACAAGCCCCGCCTCACCGTGGCAGACGCTTGTGATGTAGCCGCCATTTGCGTAGATCTGCTCGGCCAGCTTCTGAAGATCCGTGTTGTCCGGGAAATCCCACATCGCGCCGTGGCCGCCGCCGAAATAGATCGCGACATAATCCTCTGCCTTGAGGTCAGCAAATTTCTTTGTGTTCTCAATGGCCTCGCGGTGGAACGTCTCATCACGGTAAATCCGCATAGTATCCGGATCCGCCTCTCTTGAAGCCGGATCGACCGGAACGCTGCCGCCCTTCGCGCTGCCGAAGTCCACGTCATAGCCCGCGCGCTTCACAACGTCATAGAAGCTCGTGATCTCCTCGAGCCAGATGCCTGTCTCTCTGTCACTTGTGCCGTAGTGGTTTTCATTTGTCTCTGCAATCAGGATCTTCTTCATGATATATACCTCTCGTTCGTAATATGTGTTTTCGTTGTTTTCCGGAAAGCTCTTGCAGATTTCCTCTGCATGTGATAAAAATAGCTCAAACGGTTTTTAAATGGAAGTACGCACTTTATTGTCATATAGTATCCTTTTAGAAACTATAAATGAGATGCACGGCATCCCGGAAAGGAAGAATTTCATATGAAAACAAATGCAGACATAAAAAATGCGGAGCAGCAGGAAGCCGCTCCGAAGCCGAAGAAAAGATTTTACTGTCCCGTCGAGGCGACGCTCAGCCAGATCGGCGGCAAATACAAGGCGATCATTCTCTATCACCTCTTTGAGGACAAGGTACTCCGCTTCCACGAGCTGCAGGAGTATATGCCGAATGCGACAGCCAAGATGCTGACGCAGCAGCTCCGCGAGCTCGAAGCGGACGGCCTCATTCACCGCGAGGTTTACCCGGTCGTGCCGCCGAAGACAGAGTACTCGCTGACAGAGCGCGGAAAGACGCTGAAGGGCGTCATCTACCCGATCTGCCAGTGGGGACGTGAGCACATGGCAGGAACATTCTGACACAAATGAAGCCCTCAGACGCAACTGCCGACTGACTTTGTATTTATCCGATACGTACGGAGTACATAGACCAGAACCAGCAGGAGTGATGCGCTGATCACGGCAAAGCCGAGATTCGTCGAGCCGAAGTCTGAGTCAAACAGGAAGTGGTTTGCGATCACGAAGAAAATGAGGCCGAAGCCCGCCTTTCTTCTCCGTCCCTTCCCGTAAATGACCATCCAGAGACCGGCCGCCGTGAGCGCCGTGTACGCCCAGTGCGACGCGGCGCTCACGCTGACGCGGTCAAATGCGTCCGGGAACACGTGGGACATATCCTTTACCTTCACGGGCACGATGTCCGAAATATCCTCATTGATCTGGAATCCGAGTCCGACGCTCATGCCGGTCATGAGCCAGCTGATAAAGGTTCGTTTTTTAAGAACATAGAGAATCATCGCGGCCACGAGAAGCTTGATCAGCTCCTCAGCAAAGCCGACCTCGAGCGAGTCGATCCAGCTCGCCGCGCCGCCTGCATGAACAGATTTCAGGAACTGGTCCATCGCGTCGTTCACATCGCCCGCAACCGGTCCCGGCATCAAAATGCCGCAGCCAATGGCGAGAAGCAGAAGATTCCGGCTGACGGAATACTTCTTCGCAAGCCATTTCATCAAGATGCCGATCGGCACAATATAGATCAACATCATGAGGCACGCGAGCCCCGCGGCCATGTAGTCCCGGCTGTCCGCCCCGTTAATATAGAACAGATCCGACAGATCGCTGCTCCCGAGCACGAACCAGATCATACCCGCGGTCAGGACCCAGAAGCGCTTTTTATCGAGTTTTCGGCTCTGCCCACTGATCGCCATTCGCTTTCCTTCATCAACACAACCTGAAGAATCCCCTGGTCCTCCGTTTTCCATCGGCCCCTTTCTCTCATAGCTTTCACAATCGAGTGAGTCTTTCATGTGCCCGCTGTCTTCTGGAATTTCATTTTCCTCATTCTCAAGCTGACTCTCCACGATTTTTCTTCCTCCACTCAAGCGGCGTCACGCCGTATTCCTTCATAAACATCCGGTTAAAATAGCTCTGCCCCGCAAATCCACATGTCTGGGAAATGTAGAGCGCAGACTCCTCCGTGTCCGTAAGGAGCTTTGCCGCCATTTCGAGGCGGTAGCTGTTCAGAAACTCAAATGGTGTCTTCTGCGCGTATTTTCGGAACAGCGCCGAGCATTTCGACCGGTTCACACCCGCTGCCGACGCAATGTCGTCGAGCGAGATCTTTTTTGCATAATTTTCGTAAATATAGTCCGTCATCCGTCGCTGCAGCGAGATCTCGCTGCTGTACGTGACCGGAATCATATCCTGCGACCGATAGGCGAGGTACAGCTGGCGGAACATGAGAAAGATATATCCGATCATATCGAGCTCAAAGCCGTCCGACTGCGTGCGCGCAAGGTCATAGAGCTGATCGAAAAAGGCGGAAATGAGTCTCGCGCAGCTGTTCCGCCCGCTCATCTGCACATGGGCAAAGTCCCGGTCGCTGATGACCGGCTTCACATACTTATTATAGAGAGCCGACTCCTGCGCAAGGAGAGTCGTCTTGACCGTAAGGACGTCCATGTCGCAAGCGAGCTTCTCCAGGTTGTAGACCCGGTGCATCTGCTCATAATTAATGAAGCAGACCTCGCCCGGATGGAGCAGAAAGTCCGAGTCGTTGACGTGGCAGTGGATTTCACCGCGGCGAATCCGGATCACCTCGATCTCATCCTGCCAGTGCAGGAGCTCCTCGTGCCTGTTCTTCGAGTCAACGAGCTTATGCTCCAGCGTGACCGGAATCAATCGGAATACATATTTCTTAAGCGGTGTGCCGGAGCTGACCGGCACCGCATTTTCCTGTACAACGTTCACAAGCTTCCCCTTTCTTGTTATGCGCACATTGTAGCACGGGAGTTCATGCGTGTCACGTTAAACGAAAATATAATGCAATAAAAAATGTAAATAATGCTATTAACATCCATTTTCGTGCGTTATAATACAATCATCAAAGGGAAACACAAACGCCCCGATACAAAGGAGGAAAAATATATGAAATTCAAATGCAAGGTCTGCGGTTACATTTACGAGGGAGACAAGGCGCCGAAGGAGTGCCCGAAGTGTCATCAGGTTGACGTCTTCGAGCCGGTCAGCGAGGAGAAGAAGAACCCGTACGCAGGAACAAAGACAGAGAAGAACCTGCTCGAGGCATTTGCCGGCGAGTCACAGGCCCGCAACAAGTACACATACTTCGCTTCTGTCGCAAAGAAGCAGGGCTTTGAGCAGATCGCCGCTCTCTTCCTGAAGACAGCAGAGAACGAGAAGGAACACGCAAAGATCTGGTTCAAGGAGCTCGGCCTTCTCGGTGACACAGAGGAAAATCTCAAGGAAGGTGCAGCCGGTGAGAACTACGAGTGGACAGATATGTACGTCCGCATGGCAAAGGATGCCGATGAGGAAGGCTTCCATGAGCTCGCTGAGAAGTTCCGCGGCGTCGCTGCGATCGAGAAGACACACGAGGAGCGCTACAGAAAGCTTCTTCACAATGTCGAAATGAAGGAAGTCTTCAAGAAGAGCGAAGTCAAGGTCTGGGAGTGCCGGAACTGCGGCCACATCGTCGTCGGCACAGAGGCTCCGACAGTCTGCCCGGTCTGCGGCCATCCGCAGTCCTTCTTCGAGGTACACGAGGAGAACTACTAATCCATCAGATACAGCTCACCCCATGAGAATCACAGCCTGCCAGCTTCTATGACGGACATCGCGTACAGGCTGTGATTCATATAAGCAAGATTGTCTCTGACCTCTCTGATCCTCAAAAGGCAGCGCAGAGTTCAGGGACTGGAATATAAAAGATCACCTTACGGATTTCGAACGAACAACAATTCTGACAATTTCGATTTGAATTTACAGAAAGGAGTTACGCCATGTTATTTTACAGATGTATGTCCTGTGGCAACTTCGTCACATTTCTCACAGAGAAGACAGCCTGCACACCGACCTGCTGCGGCAAGCCGATGACTGAGCTCGTTCCGAACACAACGGACGCGGCGCAGGAAAAGCACGTCCCGGTCGTCAAGGTCGACGGAAATCATGTCACCGTCACAGTCGGCTCTACGCTTCACCCGATGCTCGACAACCACTATATCCAGTTCATCGTCCTTGAGACAAAGCAGGGCTTCCAGAAGAAGGACCTGAAGCCGGGCGATCAGCCGGTCGCGGAGTTCGAGCTTGCAGGCGGCGATGCGCCGGTCGCAGCATATGAGTACTGCAATCTGCACGGTCTCTGGAAGGCGGAGGTCTGAATTAAGACCCGCATCCCGTTTTGGACAGAAGCTTCTGCCCAAAATGCAGACAGCCAGCTGGCAGATAATGAACAGCCGATGGGGGATCGGCCTGCATAACGTATACGGAGGCGTCTCAACCAGCAGTTGAGGCGCCTCACATTTTCGTTGGTTGTCTGAAACAGGATTTCGCGGTACAGTATAGCCATCAGATGACAAGGGCGTCAGAGGAGAAAATGAATTCTCCGCTGGCGCCTTTTTAATTTCCCGGGAAGACACTGACTACGATTTTCCAAAGGAGGTTCTCACTATGGCTAAGTATCCGAAGTATAAGGTAGCAGCAGTCCAGGCAGCGCCGGTGTATCTTGATCTCGCAGCAACCGTCGACAAGTCAGTCGGCATCATCAAGGAAGCGGCCGATCACGGCGCGAAGCTCATCGGCTTTCCGGAGGGCTTCCTTCCGGGCTATCCATGGTTTGCATTTCTCGGACGCGCGCTCGATTACGTCCCGAGATTTTATCATCAGCTATATCTGAACGCGGTCGAGGTTCCGAGCGACGCGCTGGCCAAGATCAGCCAGGCGGCCCGCGACAATGACATCTACGTCTGCATTTCCGGCTCTGAGAAGGACGGCGGATCCCTCTACCTCACACAGTTCTGGTTCGACAACAAGGGCAACCTCATGGGCAAGCACCGCAAGATGCGCGTCTCCGTCGCGGAGCGGCTCATCTGGGGGGACGGCGAAGGCTCCATGATGCCGGTCTTTGAGACAGAGCTCGGCAACCTCGGTGGCTGCCAGTGCTGGGAGCACGACGTTCCGCTCGATGTCGCGGCGATGGGTGCGCAGAATGAGCAGGTCCATGTCGCCTCCTGGCCGGGATATTTCGATGATGATCCGGCGAGCAAGGCATACGCGATGCAGACAGGCGCATTTGTCCTGATGACAAGCTCCGTGTACGACGACAGACTGTACACAATGCTCTGCACGGATGAGAACGGAAAGCTCGAGGAGGATCGTCTCGCATACTTCAAGACGCTGAAGCAGGGCCACACGGCGATCATCGGACCGGATGGCAACTTAAGAAGCGACTACGTTCCGTCCGGCGAGGAGGGCATCGCCTATGCGGACATCGATCTCGAGGACATCATCGACTACAAGTACGGCTTTGACGCGGCGGGTCACTACAGAAATCAGTACCTGACACTCAACTTCTACCGTCAGCCGCATCCGTACTGCAACTTCATCGGCGAGGGCAAGCAGGAGACGATCTCCTACGATGAGCTGCAACCGTACGCGGAGGATTCTGAGTAAGTCAGGATCTGAGACAGGCTGCGGATGAATTTCATACATCATCTCACATACGATTGTTACAAAACGACAGAGTTGTATGTATAATACAAATGAAAGTAACGATTCGGCGACCAGACTCGGAACGCTTCGCGTTCCTCACTGAAGGATGCCGGATAAGAAGACAAATGCGGGGAGGGCGGTCCGGAGACGGACTGCCCTTTGCGTGCTTTTGAGGAAGGAATTTCATTTGTCATGAATCTTCGGGATATGGACTGTTTTATCATGGTCTGCAGGAAGCAGAGTATCTCTGCCGCGGCGGAGGCGCTCTTCATGTCGCCGCAGGGTGTCAGCAAGGCGATCCGCCGCATGGAGGAAGAGTCCGGCGCTCCGCTTCTCGACCGCGCGACGAGCGGCGTGAGTCCGACCGCCTACGGAAAGATTTTTCTCGCCGCGGCCATCAAGATCACGCACGAATATGACGACACACTGAAAAAGATCGCCGATCTCAAGGCGCAGACAAACGGATATCTCCGTCTGGTCTCGGCGTTCGGCATCCTGCGTTATCTCTCGCCGGAATTCGTGCAGGGCTTCTCTCGCCTCTGCCCGTCCATCCACCTCGATTATATGGAATATCCCGACATCTACGTCGAGGAGAATCTGCTGAACAAGCAGTATGATGTCGGCATGGTGCCGTATCTCCGGCAGAACCCGGATCTTGTATATGAGCCGCTCTTTTCAAAGGAGATCTACTTCATCACGCACGAGGGAAGTGCATTTTTCGAGAGAAATGAGGTATCGGTAAAAGAAATATCCGCTGAGCCATTCGTCATTGAAAACAGCAATTTTCTGATCCATCACATCATGGAGTCGATCTGCGAGCGCGAGAGGGCAAAGCTCGATATTTACTTCAACACCAGCGGCTTCTCACTCTGCTACAAGCTGTGCAAGGACGGGGAGGCCAACACGGCCTCGATGGATTTCATCTTTCAAGACATGAGCAGCGGAGCGCTCCGGAAGATCCCGTTCCGCGAGCATCCGATGTGGAACGTCGCGCTCGTTCGCCGGCGGGACATGCCGCTCACAGAGACGATGAACAAGTTCCGCGACTACGCGCTCGGGTGGAGAACCGGCGGGATATGACTTCCACCGTTTTTTATTTTGATAACATACTATTTGTGAAAAATAGCCAATAAACCCGCAATAAATTCTAATGGACAAGGCAGCCCAGCTATGGTATGAATAATAATAGAGATACATCTTATTAAATACATTTACAGTTTTGTTCTTTCCACAATGTTCTCGTTATGATAGACTAAATCCCTATCCTCATTTAGCGTTATCACGGAGGTATTTATGAAAAGATCAAGGTTGATTATCAATGTACTTTTAAGTGTTGTATTACTCCTCTTCAGTTCAATCAACGTTTCGGCTAATGATCTTAATATCGTTGCATCCAAGGCGAATACAGTCGACTATTCAAGTTATAATTTCTCTTCTTATACGGATTCCAGTAACAACATTGTGATTTGTGCAATAAATCCAGATTCCGTAGTCGAGGACACTGTCATCCTGGAAACCAGTACAAATCAAATTTTGTATCATGGTCAAGTAATCGGCACATACTCTTCTGAAGCTCCTCTTTTAAAGATTCCAAGGTCAAATACATCTTCAACCTGGAAATATCTTGGATCGCAAAACTATAAAATAACAGCGACCGGTGCTGGCATAACTGCTGCCGCAATTGTAATTATTGCAGGCTTTGTTGGTGGTCCTGCCGCCGCAACTTTATTAGGTGGATTAAGTGCTTTCATCGGGACAGCAACCCCCGGAGGAACGCTAACCGTTCAAACATGGGAAAGAAATATTGGAACACAATATTATCAAAAATACAGAATCAAATTCACGACTTCTACAGGTGAAGTCTGGGGGCCTGTTGAAACAATAAAGGCTTACTAAGGTTAGGTGGGAAATGAACGATCGAATCATTGGATCTATCATAGTAATCATCGGTTTTTTTATTGCTACTGTTCTAGCTCTAATGAAAAAGAAAAGCAGTAATTGGAAGAGCAATATTGGGCTTTCTGTTCTTTTCGTACTGTGGATGATATTTTGTGCATCCTACATAGTATATCATTTCATGAATTATTAACCGATTATGCTTCTCCGATTGTTCTGTAGAAAGGCATCTTCGGGCAAAGGCGGGTAAAAACTACCACCTTCGTCCGAAGATGTTTTTGGGTTGGGACTACAAAATCCGGCTTACACGCTGTCCAATTTCAGCAGCCGCGCGCCTCGGACGGATCGCGCCCGAAATAGATGTTGACGAATTCATGCAGGCGCTTCGCGTTTCGCATGTAGACGGCGCTGTGCATCGGCTCGCCGTCCTCCTCTGACATCCAGAAGCACGAAAATGTCGTCATGTACGTGATCAGCCCGAATTCGGACTGGGAAATGAACACCGGCATGAGCTGCCGCTCATTTTCAAGCTGGAGCTTCTGCGTGCTGTCGATGTCCATGAGGCGGATCTCATCGCCATCCGAATCCTGAAACGCATCGGCAAGTCGCTTGTGCGCGTCGACAAATTGTGCGAGCTCTTCGCTCGAGGGAACCTTCTCGCCCGCACCGAGCAGCCTGCGGTCAAGCGCGACGCACACGTTCAGCGCTTCCATCAGACTCTGTTCCTTATTTTCTCCCATATCTGTCACCTCTCAACACGTCAGCAGGCACCGAAAGCCTGCCATGTATGCTCTTCCGCGAAAGTGTACCGTGGACGATCAACATGATTCGAACTTTTTCTAAATTCAGCTTCCACAATCAGGATCATCGCTCAGCCCGGCAGATGCGCCAGCACAGCCCCAAGCGCATTTTTCGCCGGCACGGACGTCACAAGAAGGAGAACCGTCGCAGCGATGCCGACGCTCATGAGTGCCTTGTTGATGAAGCCGTTCGACTCGCACATACGAAGGCAGAACCTGCCCCTCAGGGGCCAGAGAAGCTGCTCTCCCTTATAGTTCAGAAGATCAATGACCATGTGAGACGCGAACCCCGTCGCAAAATACGGCGCGGCCGCCGGGAGAACGATATTGACGCAGGCTGTGAGAAGAAATAGCGCCACAATTGAGTGCATAAAGCCACGGTGCGGCTGCCTGCTCCCGAACGCACAGACCGCAAGGAACAGCGCGATTCCGACGACCACGCGCTCCATGCTGCTGTCGCTCCTGATCTTTTCGTAGATTCCCGCGTGAAACATGCGGTCTGCGGCAACAACGGCAATCGCCGCAAGGACAGACACCAGAATGACCCTGTCCGCGCTGCGGTGCGCCTCCGATGAACTGGAATCAATATCCGGAATCACGCCGCCGATCGCAGCCGCTCCCGTACCGGCCACGAGGACGGGAAAGGCCTGCGGCTGCTGAATGGCCAGCGCCGCCGCGATCCCGACAAAGAAATGTGTTCTTCCTAACATAGCAAGCCCCTGTTCTTTTTTCGATATTTTAGCATAACTTCGAAAATTTATGCAGGCGGTTTTTCCTTAGAAGAGTTTCATAACACAAAAAGAGAGGGCCACTAAGGCCCTCCCTTTTACATGGAATCATTTGAAAATTCACCACTTCATCGACTCGATCGCCGCCTTCTCCGCAGCAAGTCCTGCTCTGTAGTGCTCCGTAAATGTCTCAAAGCCCTCGACGTCCTTCGGGTCCGGATCCATCGTGCTGCCCTTCATGCCGGCGAAAATCCGGTCATCAAGATACTTCTCAAGCGTAAGAGCCGGCTCCTTCTTCTTTGCGAGCATGAAGGCCGCAAGAAGCGCCTCGCCCCACGGGCCGCCCTCAGATGCCGTATCCATGACGGTCACCGGCGCGTTCACAGCCGCCGCGAGATACCGCTGCCCGACTCCCTTCGTCTTAAAGAGACCGCCATGTCCCATGATCCGGTCGACGCGGACGTGCTCCTCCTTAAAGAGAATATCGAGTCCGAGCTTCACGGCGCCAAGAGACGTGTAGAGATGGACGCGCATGAAATTCGCGAGATTAAAATGACTGTCCGGCATGCGCGCAAAGAGCGGACGGCCTTCATTTAAATGCGTGACGCCCTCGCCGGAATAGTAGCCGTACGCGAGCAGTCCGCCGCAGTCCGGATCTCCTTTAAGCGAATTCGTATAGAGCTTTCCATAGAGCTCACCCATATCGACGGGGTGACCCATGAGCTCCGAGAACTCCTTAAAGAGACCGACCCACGCGTTGAGATCGGACGTGCCGTTATTGGCGTGGGACATCGCGACCGGGAAGCCCGTCGGCGTCGTCACCATATCGATCTCACGGTAGAGCTTTGAAAGCTTCTTCTCAAGGACAATCATCGCAAATGTTGATGTTCCGGCGGAGACATTGCCTGTCCTCGGCGCGACAGAATTCGTCGCGACCATGCCGGTCCCGGCATCGCCCTCCGGCGGGCAGAGCGGAATCCCGGCCTCAAGGTCGCCCTCCGGATCGAGCAGTCTTGCGCCCGCCTCCGTCAGCGTCCCGGCCTCTTCTCCTGCGACGAGAACCTTCGGGAGAATGTCTCTTATTTTCCACGGATAATGCTTCGGCTCGATCAGCGCGTCGAACTTGTCCAGCATATCCGCGTCGTAGTCCTTCGCCTCGGAGTCGATCGGGAAGATACCAGCGGCATCGCCGATGCCCGTCACCTTCTGTCCCGTGAGCTGCCAGTGGATGTAGGAGTCGAGCGTCGTCACGAAGTCAAGGCGCTGTACATGCTCCTCATTATCGAGGATGCACTGATAAATGTGCGCTATCGTCCAGCGGAGCGGGATATTGAAATCAAAGAGCTCCGTCAGCTCATCCGCCGCCTCTCCCGTGTTGCTGTTGCGCCAGGTCTGGAACGGTGTGAGAAGCGTTCCCTCCTTATCAAATGCCATGTATCCGTGCATCATTGCGCTGATTCCGATGGCACCGACCTTTCTAAGTGTAAGGCCGTACGTCTCCTTCACGCTCTTTTTCAGAGACACGTAGCAGTCCTGCAGTCCCGCGTGGATCTCCTCCAGCGGATAGGTCCAGATACCGTTTACGAGAGAATTCTCCCAGTCGTGAAAGCCCGTCGCAAGGACATGGCCGTCAAGGTCAGTCAGCACCGCCTTGATTCTCGTTGAGCCGAACTCAATGCCGAGAGCCGTCTCAGCCGCCTGAATTCGTTCATTTTCGTTCATAGTAATCCCCCTTGTTATGTAATTATTCAGCGCCCCTCAGAAAACTGATGAAATCCGGACGGAGAGCCTGCTCGCCGGACGGTTTCAGAAGTTTTCCTCGTTGCAGGCGGACAAGCGGCGAAGCCGCTCTGTCCGCCTGCAACGAGGAACGCAAAGCGTTCCGAGTCTGGGGTGCTGAACAGCTGCTTTTTCTGTCCCTCACGTCTCCAGCTTCTTCACGGACTGCCTCATCACCGGCTTTGTCCGGAAAATGAAATTCCCGTCAAAATCCGGGTTGTCGATCATTTTCATCATATTGTCGGCCACCTTCGCGCCGAGAGCCGTCTTCGGATGAGGAAACGACGTAAACGGCACGCGGCAGATACTCGCAAGATTCGAATCATCGACACCGACGACGCTGATGTCCTCCGGCACGCGGATGCCCCGCTGATAGGCAAGATTGATGAAGTCCATCGCGACCTGATCGTTGTAGCAGACGACCGCCGTACAGCCGGCGAGCCGCTTAAACAGATAATCCGCCATATCCCCCGGGTGGTTCACGCCGACCGTGTCCTGCCAGACAATGTGCGACGGATCATAATGAATGCCCGCCTTCAGAATCGCGTCCATAAAGCCCGCATAGCGGAGATGGCCCTGCATGTCGTCGAGCTTCAGAACCGCACCGATCTGCCGGTGGCCATTTTCAATGAGAAGCTCCGTCGCCTGCCGGAACGTGTCCCGGTCATCAATGCGCACGCAGGGAAGATTCAGCTCCCGATAGGATGCATTAAAGAACAGAATCGGCACATGCTTTTCCATCAGCTCCTTGTAATAATGGATGTTCGGATTCGGCAGCGCGCTCTTCGACGGCTCGATGATAAGTCCGTCGATATTGTCCTTCTCGATGAGACTTTGCAGGATCTTTCCTTCATTTGTCACCTTGTTGTCGGTAAATGAAACCTGCATCGCATAGCCCTTGCGCGACAGCTCCTTCTCGATGCCCTTCAGAATCGGCGGAAAGATGTAGCTCTCATAAAATGTACTGACCACGGCGATGTTCATGTACCGCTCCTGCCGCGCAGGCGCGTAATTGCCGCCGATGTAGGTGCCGCTTCCCTGGACGCGCGTAATCACGCCCTCATTGACAAGCTCCCCCGTCGCGTGGCGGATTGTCTGGCGGCTCAGGCCGAACCTCTCGCTCAGTTCATTTTCAGAGGGCATGCGGTCACCGTAGCGCAGCGTTCCTTCCGCGATATTTTGCTTTACCCAGCGAATAACCTCCTGGTATTTCGGCTGCGATCCCATCCTGTCCCTCCTTCTTGTTGCACGCTCCATCCCATGATATGGACTTAATAATCAGGTAACAATTCAGCACCCAGACTCGGAATGCTTCGCATTCCTCGTTGTGGGCGGACAGAGCGGCTTCGCCGCTTGTCCGCCCCTTGGAAAACTTCAGAAACCGTCCGGCGAGCAAGCTCTCCGTCCGGATCTCGTCAGTTTTCCAAGGGGTGCTGAAACATAATCAGATCGTAAATCTGCGGAGGTCCTCTTCTGTCGTGTCATCGCCGATCGTCACGAGCTCTGTACCCGTGAGCCGCGCGAACATCTCGATATCAGCGCGATTCAGAGCTGTTGAAATGACGCTGTGATGCGCGCCGCCCGCATAGCACCATGCAGCGGTTCCGATCTCAAAGTTCGGCTTGTGGCGGTACATGATCCGCGCAACCGGAAGCTTCGGCATCGGCAGCGGCTGCTTCACAAGCTCGACATCCGCGCAGACGATCCGGAAATGATCGCCGAGATCGATGAGCGTCACCTGGATGCCATCGCCCGTCACGCCATCGAAGACAAGACGCGCCGGATCTGCCTTGCCGCCGATTCCGAGCGGATGGACCTGAATCTCCGGCTTAGTTGCCGCGAAGGATGCCGGAACCTCGAGCATATGCGATGCGAGCTCGACCTCCTGTCCCGGTGTGAGATCATAGGTGTAATCCTCGATGAAGCCTGTCGCGCCCTTCCGGCCCTCTGCCATCTTCATGAGGACTGCGGAAAATGCAGCGATCTTGTAGTCGCCTTCGGGGCCGAAGCCGATGCCCTTCGCCATGAGGTTCTGAGCCGCGATGCCCGGCAGCTGATCAAGGCCGTGGAGGTCCTGGAAATTATCCGTGAAGGCACTGCATTTGTTGGCCGCAATGAACTTGTCAAAGGCAACCTCATATCTCGCCTGTGTGCGCACGGCGTCGATATTGTCCGTCGCCATCGTGTACTTGCTCTCGTACTCGGCCATCTTCGCATCGACCTCTTCGTCGGTCGCTTCCTTTGCAAGGTCCGCGATCTCGCCGATGCCCCAGTACTTGATCTCCCAGCCGTACTTGATCTCGCACTCCAGACGGTTGCCGTCCGTGACTGCGACATCGCGCATGTTGTTGCCGAAGGTCGCGACTCTCATTCTGTGGGAGAGACCGATCGCTTTCGCGACCTGCGCGAATTTGCGGATCTTCTCCACGACATCGTCGTGTCTGTAGTAGCCGGCGACAACCTCATGCGGGACATGAAGCTTTGCGAGGATGAAACCGAACTCGCGGTCACCGTGCGCCGCCTGATTGAGGTTCATGAAGTCCATATCAATCGCGTCGTACGGAAGCTTCTCATTTGCCTGCGTGTGCAGATGAAGGAGCGGCTTTCTGAGCTCCTGCAGGCCCTTGATCCACATCTTGGCCGGTGAAAATGTGTGCATCCATGTGATGACGCCGACGCAGTCATCGTCGTCCTGGACGCGGCGCATGTCCTTCAGGCAGATCTCCGACGTCTCGACCGTCGGCAGCTGCTCGATCACAATCGTGCCCTTCAGCTTCTCATTTAAAAATGCAACCATCTCAGCGACGTCCGCCGCGACCTGCTTCAGGCAGGCTTCACCATAGAGGTCCTGGCTGCCGGGGATAAAATATAACTTCTCCATACCCATTCTCCTTTTCTGAGATTTTGTAATTATTCAGCATCCCTTGGAAAACTGATGAAATCCGGTCGGAGAGCTTGCTCGCAGAACGGTTTCAGAAGTTTTTCAAGGGAGGACAAGCGGCGAAGCCGCTCTGTCTGCCCGCAACGAGGAACGCGAAGCGTTCCGAGTCTGGGATGCTGAATAGTTATTATTTTTAGAATTATTTGATGACCGACAGAGACTGACGATCTGCGAAAATGTAGACAAATGCGAGGAAGATCACGCCCTCGATGAGCTGCATGGTCTGTGTCGTGTAGCCGATCATTGTGAGGCCGGACTGCAGAACTGTGTAAAGCAGAGAGCCGACAATGATGTTTTCAAAGCGGACCTTTGCGCCACCGGAAATCGGCATGCCGCCGAGAACCAGCGCGATCAGGATCTGTGTCTCGAGCTGATTGCCGCCCGAGGACGTAACGGAACCAGTGTGAAGGACCGATACAAATGCCGCAAAGCCTGTGATCGCGCCTGAGAGGATGTAGATCAGGAACTTCATGCGGTCTGTGCGGATACCTGCATATTTTGCTGCCTTCTCGCCCGCGCCGATTGCCTTGAGATATGTTCCGAATTTCGTAAAACGGAAGAAGAAGAATCCGATTGCGACGACAAGAAGCATGCATCCGAGCTTGATCGGAACTGTATCGTAGAAGAGCGACAGAGATGCACTGCCGGTTACCGGTGCCTTCGATGTCAGATACTTAATAATTCCGCGGAACAGGAACATTGTGCAGATCGTGACGATAAAGGATTTGATCTTGCGGTTGACATAGAAGAAACCGTTGATCGCACCGATTGCAGCACCTGCTGCGATACCGCTGATAATTGCAACCGGAATCGGCGCTTTCTGTGATACATAGCAGATGACAATAGATGCAATACCGAGGATTGAGCCCTGCGAAAAATCAAGACCACCCATCGTCATGATGAAGAATACGCCGGTCGATGCGATCATCAGTGAATAGACCGATGAGAGCGCCAGGGACAGGTTACTGATCATTCGACCGCCCGTGCGGAAATTAAACCAGATAAAAGTTTCATTCGTTTCCTCCTTCTGCCTTTATCCGGCAATCCCCGTCTGTTGTACATACATGTAAAAGCATGTCCCGTTTTGTAAACAGACAATTCGCGGAACCCTCTCTCTCGCTTTCCGTTTGCATCTTTGTGCATTATTGCAATTAGCAAGCCGTTTTGGCGATAGGTTTTTGGTTCCTTTGCTGTTATCGACTATATATCATTGCCAGTGCTTCGTCAACATGTCAGTACAAAATTCGTACACTTATACAAACACGACCCATACAGGTTTGTACATATTGACCAAGTCCGCAAGTAGTTGTATATATTTTTGTCAACTTGTACAGGTCATATACTTACAACCTCCGTGCTGTTTTCTGAACATGTACTCCGGCAAATTCCGGTCCATATCGGCAGCTATCTATACGCGCAAGGAGGCTGCGGTACTTCGCAAATGTACATTCTGCCGAATCGCAGTGATCTATACACGCAGGGAGGGCAGACCGCCGTGGTCTGCCCTCCGCCATATCATTCTTATTCACTTTTCGTAAGGTTCGCCATGCCCCTTTATTCTTTGCCCCGGATATACGGGTCCTTATAAAATGCATACAGGAGCTGTGCCGTCATGAACAGCCAGATGACCGGCTCACAGGCAATGACAGCCGGATAGCCGAATCTCGGCACGAGAAGCCATGTGAAGAGAATCTTCCCCATAAGCTCAATCCCGCTGGAAATGAGAGGCACAAGCTTTGCGCCGAGTCCCTGCAGGGCGAACCTCGTCTGCAGAAGCATGCCGAGGACAAAATAGAACGGCGCTGTGAACCGAAGATAGGCCGTTCCGTTGCCGAGGATCACCGGGTTGTCCGACCCGGAAATAAGCCTCATGAGCGGCGTTGCTGTGAAGTAAAAAAGGAAAGCGACAATGAGCATGCTGAGAAGATCAAACCATCTTGCCTTCCGCATGGCCGTGAGAATCCGGTCTCTCTTGTCCGCGCCGCGGTTCTGCGACACAAAGGTCGCCATGGCCGAGGCCATCGACATGAACAGGAGGTTCCCGATCGAGAAAATCTTCCGCGCCGCGACGTGGCCCGCAATGACAGCCTCGCCGAGGCCATTGATGCCAAACTGGAGAATAATCGAGCCGATGCTGACGATCGAGCCCATGAATGCCATGGAGAAGCCCTGTCCCGCAAGGTCCGCCAGCATGAACCGCCCGATATGTCGGAAATCCTCCACGCGCGGAATGAGAATTCTCGCCCTCCGGAAAATGTACAGCACACAGAGCACTGCGGAGACCGCCTGTGCGATGACGGTCGCGTACGCCGCGCCGGCCACTCCCATATGCAGAGACGTGATCATGAAAATGTCGAGCACGACATTGAGCACGGATGAGAAAATGAGGAATACGAGCGGCATCACGGAGTTTCCGATTGCGCGCAGAAGTCCCGCACAGAGATTGTAGAGAAATGTCACTGCGAGCCACTCGCCCACGATGCGGATATACGAGTATGCCTCGTCAAGAATCGCATTCGGCGTATTGATGAGCTTAAGGAGCGGGCGAAGCCCGAGCACAGAGGCAATCGTGAGCACCGCGACCGCTGCCGCGCCGATCAGAATCGAGCCGGCGACCGACCGCCGGAGATTTCTCTCATTTCCCGCGCCGAATGCGCGCGCTGTAACCATAGCAAAGCCATTGCCCATGTTGTTGGCAAAGACGGTCAGGAGCTCGAAGATTGACGCGCACGCGCCGATGGCCGCTAGAGAGTTCTCGCCGAGAAAGTTGCCGACAATCGCTGTGTCGGCGGCATTGTAGAGCTGCTGAAAGACGTTCGAGATAAACACCGGGAACATAAATGTAAGCAGCGACGGCATAATGGGACCGTGGATCAGGTCGACACTCGCGCGGCACCCCGTTTTTGACGAATTCATTTGGTGTTCAAATTCCTTTCTGCCGTCACCGGCCTCTTACCCGAGCGCCACGTCGAGCGCCATCATGAGCGTAAATCCCGCTGCAAACATGAGCACGCCGATATTTGAGTGCTCCCCGGCTGACATTTCCGGGATCAGCTCCTCGACGACAACATACATCATCGCGCCCGCCGCAAAGCTTAAGAGGTACGGCATGATCGGAACAAACACAGAGGCTGCAGCCAGCACCAGCAGGGCGCCAAGAGGCTCGACTGCACCCGAGAGGATCCCGTCCAGGCAGGCGCGTCCTTTACTTTTTCCCTGCGCATGGATGGGCATCGAGATGATCGCGCCCTCCGGGAAGTTCTGAATCGCGATGCCGAGCGAGAGCGCCATCGCGCTCCCCGCCGTGATCTTCGGCGAGCCGGTCAGAAAGCCGGCGTAGACAATGCCGACGGCCATGCCCTCCGGGATATTGTGGAGCGTCACCGCAAGAAGCATCATCGTCGTTTTCGCCAGATGGTTCTTCGGGCCCTCCGCCTTCGTCGCATTCATGTGCAGGTGCGGGATGACATGGTCCAGAAGAAGTAGGAACAGCGTGCCGAGCCAGAACCCGATGACTGCCGGAAGGAAGCTCATTTTCCCCATGGACGTGCTCTCCTCCATAGCCGGAATGAGCAGGCTCCAGATCGACGCGGCCACCATGACGCCGGCCGCAAAGCCGGTCAGCGCGCGCTGCACAGTCCGTCCGAGGTCCTTCTTCATGAAGAGGACGCACATCGCGCCGAGTGAGGTTCCGATAAACGGGATGGCGATTCCCTGTATGATATTTGAGTCCATATGGCCTCCTTTCTCTTTACTCACAGCATTGTAGCATGAAAAGAGTATAGCACAGAGACTGCTCCGGCGCAGGCCGGAGATAAAAGAAAAACCGGCTCTCCGATTAAGACAGAGAGTCGGTTTCCAATGCCCGTGCGCGTCGAATATTCGCTCACGGGCAAGTCTCTCAGCCTGCTCCCGATTCTTCTTGAGCTGAAGGACTGGGGAAAAGCAAACCTGTAATTTTCCGTTTAGTGTGTGAGTGCCTGCGCCACGGCCTTCTTCCAGCCGCCGTAGAGCAGCTCTCTTGTCTCTCCGTCCATATCCGGCCGATACACGCTGTGCCGGACATGCTCGAAGATGCGCTCCGAATCGTAAAGACCGCAGGAGATGCCCGCGAGGTACGCGGCGCCCATGCCTGAGAGCTCCTGAAGATCAGGAACAATGACATCCGTCTCGGCCATCGATGCCTGGAACTGCATGAGATAGCGGTTTGCGGTCGGACCGCCGTCGACATGGAGCCTGCGGACTGCCTGCCCCGACTCCTTCCGCATAATCTTCACAAGGTCGGTGATCTGGTAGGCGATACTGTCAAGGCATGCCCGCACCATCTCGTTTCTGCCGGTCGTTCTTGTGATCCCGGTAAAGAGACCGGTCGCCTCGGAATCCCAGTACGGCGCGCCAAGGCCCGTAAAGGCCGGAATAAAGTAGGATCTGTCCTTCGGGTTTGCATTTTCCGCAAGCTCCTCCGTCTCACCCGCGCTAGAAATGAGATGCATCTCGTCCTTGAGCCACGTGATGACAGCTCCCGTGTAATTGAGATTTCCCTCGAGCACGTAGCTGACCTTCCCGCCGATGCCCCAGGCGATCGACGTGACGAGGCCGGATTCGGAGAGCACAGGCTTCTCGCCGATGTTCATCATGACCGAGGAGCCTGTGCCGTAGGTAGCCTTGATCCCGCCGCTCTTCCGGCAGTTCTGCCCGAAGAGAGCTCCGTTGCTGTCGCCGAGCACGCCGCAGACCGGGACCGCCTTCGGGAGAAGGCCGCCGAGGTCCGTCATGCCGAATACAGAATCGGACATAGAAACCTCCGGCATTGCGGACTCCGGGATGCCGAACATGCGAAGAAGATCCTTGTCCCACATAAGGCCGAAGCTGTTAAAGAGCTGTGTCCTGGCCGCGTTCGAATAATCTGTCCGGAACTGATGCCCCTCCGTCAGGTTCCAGACAAGCCAGGTATCGATCGTGCCGGCTGCAAGCATTCCGCGGGAGGCAAGAGCGCGCGCCTCCGGCACATGCTCCATGATCCACTGCAGCTTTGCCGCCGGGAAATACGGGGATAATCGAAGCCCCGTCTTCTTCCAGATCTTATCCGCCTCGCCGGCCCTCTCGTGAAGCTCCGCGATCTCAGCTGCCCGCGCGCACTGCCAGACAATGGCATCGCAGACCGGCTTGCCGGTTTCGCGGTCCCACATCAGAGACGTCTCTCTCTGATTGGAAATGCCAAACGCCTCCACATCGCCTGCATCTACTCCGGCTTTTCCGAGCACATCCCTGCACACGCCGAGCGTGTTGCGGAGGATCTCCATCGGGTCGTGGCTGACCCAGCCCTTTTCATTTATGATCTGACGGTGGGCCCTGTCCGCCCGTGCGGCAAGGCGTCCCTCTCCGTCAAAGAGCAGTCCCTTCGTGCCCTGTGTGCTCTGATCTACCGCGAGTATATACTTCATGTCTCCTGTCTCCTTGTGCGTCCTCCAGGCGCGTACTGTCATTCTGTTCGTTCAGATTTCTTGCTCTCCCAGTGACATCTGATTGCGAATTTTTTAGTGTCTCTGATGCAAACGGTCGGTACCCCGTCTGTCAGTGAGTCACTACTTTATCCGAGTTCTTCCTTCACGCGCTTTGCGATGCCCTCGCCCGTCATGCCGTAGTAGTCAAAGACCTCCTTCGACGTACCTGTGATGACCGGCGCGTCCGGAAGCGCGATATTGACCACCTTCCGTGGGCAGCTTCTGCCGACAACCTGTGCGACCATGGAACCGAGACCGCCGAACGGGCTGTGCTCCTCGGCCGTGACGACAAGCTTTGATTTCTCCGCAGCGCGGATGACAGCCTCCTCATCAAGCGGCTTTACGCAGTACATATCGAGGACTGTCGCGGAGATGCCGTCCTTTGCGAGAAGATCCGCCGCATCGACTGCCGGGCGGACCATCTCGCCGCAGGCAATGATCGCGACATCGCTGCCCTCGCGGACTTTTGTCGCGCGGTTCATTTCAAACGGGCAGTTATCCTCCGTGTAGACATCCTCGACCGGATTGCGGCCGACACGGATGTACGCGCATTTCTCATCCTGAAGGAGATTTTCGATCAGATGTCTTGTCTGGAAGCGGTCGCTCGGGAGATAGACGCGCATATTCGGGATCGCGCTCATCGCGGCGATGTCCTGCGCGGAGTGATGGCTCATGCCGAGCGCGCCGTAGGAGATGCCGCCGGAAATGCCGATCAGCTTGACATTGGTGTCAGAGTACGCGCAGTCGACCTTGCACTGCTCGTAGCTTCTCGTGGAAATGAAGCTCGCCGGGGACGCCGCAAACGGCTTCTTCCCGCACTTCGCAAGGCCGGCCGAGATGCCGACCAGGTCCTGCTCGGCGATGCCGACCTCGACGGACTGGTCCGGAAATGCGTCAAAGAACGGTGTCAGAGATGCGGAGCCGCGTGAGTCGCTGCAGAGAACGTAAATATCCTTATCTGTCTTTGCGTGCTCCATGAGAACATCGCAGATAACCTTCCGATTGGCGATTTTATTCATTTTCAAGGGCCTCCTTCCTGTCCTCCAGATCCTTCATGATCTCCTTGTATTCCTCCTCGTTCGGGAGATGATGATGCCACGATGCCTTGTTCTCCATAACCGGTGATCCCTTGCCCTTTACGGTGTTCGCGATCACGCAGGTCGGACGGCCCTTCACGGTCTTCGCTTCCTCAAATGCGGCGTTCAGCTGATCGATGTCGTTACCGTCCTCGACGGAAATGACATTCCAGTTGAAGGACGCGACCTTGTTCTTCAGATCCTCGAGGGCCATGACCTCCTCCGTCGAGCCCGAGATCTGGAGACGGTTCCGGTCGATCACGCAGCAGAGATTGTCGAGCCCGAACATCGCGCCGGACATGAAGCCCTCCCAGTTGGAGCCCTCGGCGAGCTCGCCGTCGCCGGTCACAACATAGACGCGGTTCTGCTTGCCGTCGCGCTTGCACGCAAGCGCCATGCCAACTGCAACCGGAAGACCGTGCCCCAGAGAACCGGAGTTCATCTCGATACCCGGAAGCTTGTTGTTCGGATGGCCGATGTACGGGGAACCGAATTTCGAGAAACGGCTCTTCACGTCCTCATAATCGAGGAATCCCTTGTCGCAGAGGACCGCGTAATAGGCCTCCATGGAGTGGCCCTTGCTCATGATGAAGAGGTCCCGGTCCGGATCGTCTGTGCGGTCCGGCGCGACGTTCATCTGCTTGTAGTAGAGGCTCACGAGGACCTCCATGACTGACATGTCGCCGCCGATGTGTCCGCCTCCGCCGGCCATGATGATATCAACTGTATGCTCTCTCAGCTCATAGGCTTTGACTGCTAACGTGTTCATGATATTTTCCTTTCCTGTATGTGAAGCTGAACGCCTCGTCTCATAGGACGAGCAGATATGACTTATGTCCGTTCCCTGCCATCCGCTGCTGTGGAATCTGTGCCGCTTTTATTATTCTCCTCTGAGGTACGCCTTCACATCCTCTTCGATCGGATCGTAGAAGTCCGGCTTGATGCCGATGTATTTACATGCCTCATAGAGAATCGGGACGACGTTCTTGTGGATGCCAACGCAGTGATGAATGTACGGTCCCTCAACGATCTTTGCCTCAAGACGCTTGATGTTGTCGACCTCGACCCAGAGATAGGTACCCATGCCCTTCGGGCCGTCGACGCCTTTCGCATTGCCGAGAAGCAGGCTGTACTCGCCGTTGTCGCCGTCGAACCGCGCGAGCGTGACATTGCCGTGCTTTGCCTCTGCCGTGATCGCGCCCGGGTAATCAAAGGCGAGTGGGTAGGTGATGCAGGGCTTTTCCTTTGCAACCGAGATCGGCCACGGACCGCAGTGCTGCAGAAGCTCGCCGTTCGGGATGTCCGGATGGCGGATCGTCCAGTCCGCAAAGAAGCTTCTGGTTCCGTCATTGGCCGCCGCCTCAACCATGAGGGCTGTGACCGCGCCGTGAATATCGGTCTCGCAGACGATCGGGATACCCTTCTCATTGAGGATGGAGTTTGCTGCGCACGGCATGATGCCGAGCTCGTCCTGCAGCGCGTTCCAGCACTGGATCGCGCCGGCGTTGCAGTGGTACTTAGCGATCAGATCTTCCATCGCGACCGCAAGGCCGGCGACATTCGTGAGCTGCTCGTCCGTGACATTGATTGTCATGTTCTTCCGGCAGTAGTCCATTGTCTCGCCGACACGCGGGTCCTCCGCGATGGCATGCTTCACAGCCGCTGTCAGCTCCGGAAGCGGGATCGGTGCGAGCTGGATGTTGAACTTCTCGAGAAGCTCGCCCTCGTTGCACATCGTGGACCAGAAGTCGTACGGTCTCGGGCCCATCTGCAGAATCCGGATGTTCCGGAACGTCTTCACAACGTTGCACACCGCAAGGAAGTCCCTCACGCCGCGCTCGAAGACCGGATCGGAAAGGCGGCAGTTCGTGAGATACGTGAACGGAACGCGGAACCGGCGCAGAACCTTGCCTGTCGCAAAGAGGCCGCACTGGGTGTCACGGAGTCTCCGTCCGTTCTCATCCGGGCGCTCGTCGAGCGGGCCCCACAGAAGCACCGGGACGTTCAGGTCCTTCGCGAGCCGCGCGCACTCGTACTCCGTGCCGAAATTGCAGTGCGCAAGCAGCAGGCCGTCCACCTTCTCGCGTCTGAACTTCTCCACGATCTTCAGCCGGTCGTTCTCGTCGTAGAGAAGACCCTCGTCGTTGATGTCATCGATGTCAACAAAATCGACGCCCATCTCGCGGAGCTTGTCCGCCGTCAGGTTCCTGTATTTGACCGCGTCCGGCGCGCTGAAAATGCTGCGGCGGGTCGGTGCGTACCCTAATTTGATGCCCATATGTACTCTCCTTCATTTTAAAAAATGCACGGCGCGGATTCCGTTTGGTTTCCGCCTGTCATCATCTGTTGTGTTGAATTATAGGATGAACAGAGCTAAATTTAATCTTGTTGTTCAGTGATAATTACTAAATATTTAGCTTAATACTTGCGCTATACGCTGCCTGAGCTGATAATATAGACATGGAAATTCACTGCCTTTCCTGAGGCAGTCTGAATCGGACAATAATTTCCGGAGCCGGATACAGGAACTGCACGGCGCGGCTGATATAGCTTGAAAGCCGCGGAATATATGGGAAAGTGTGATATAAATGGGAATTACTGCAAAGGAGCTCGCAAAGAAGATGGGCTTAAGCCCGGCCGCCGTCTCGATGGCACTGAACGACAGGCCCGGCGTCAGCACGAAGACGCGCAAGGCCGTAAAGGTCGCGGCTGAAAAATACGGCTATGACTTCAGTAAAATTAAGACAAAGCATGTGAAGGACGGGTGCATTCATTTTATTGTATATAAAAAGAACGGCGCCATCGTCGATGACACGCCGTTCTTTGCCAAGGTCTCCGAGGGGATCTCCGCCGCCTGCGCGGAGGCAGGATATCGCCTGAAGATTCAGTATCTCTATGAATCGGAATTCACGCAGAAGGACCTCGATGAGATCCAGTACTCCGACTGCGCGGGCATTCTTCTGCTTGGGACCGAGATGGTGACGGACGATCTCGTCCCGTTTCTCGCGCTGCCGGTCCCGCTCGTCCTGCTCGACAGCTATTTTGAGACATTCGCCTGCGACACCGTCATCATCAACAATACGCAGGGCGCGTATCTTGCGACCCGCCATCTGATCGACAAATGCCACGCGCAGCCCGGGTATCTGAAATCAAGCTACGCGATCAATAACTTCAATGAACGCCAGGACGGCTTCTACAAGGCCGTGCGCCTCCATGGCATGTCGTCCTCACAGTCGATCGTGCATAAGCTCACGCCGTCAATGAGCGGCGCCTACGCGGACATGAAGGAGCTCCTCGCGGGAAATGAACCCCTCGCGCGCTGCTATTTCGCGGACAATGACCTGATCGCGGCCGGCGCCATCAAGGCCTTCCGCGAGAAGGGCCTCCGCATTCCGGAGGATGTCGCGGTCGTCGGCTTCGACAACATCCCGATCTCGCAGATTCTTGACCTCACGACCATCAATGTGCCAAAGGAGCATCTCGGCCGGCAGGCGGTCCTGAGGCTCCTGCAGAGAATCAAGGACCCGTCGATTCCGCCGGTCAAGATCGAGATCGGGACCAGCCTCGTGGACAGGTACAGCTGTTAGTAAAAAGGAGCCGGGATAAACCCGGCTCCCTCTTATGCCTCCTCGATCGCGCCGACCGGGCAGCTGTCCTTTGCCTCTGCTGCAGATGCCTCTGCATCAGCCGGAACCTCATCCTCAATCGCCTTCGCGACTCCCTCATCTGTCAGGGAGAAACCCTCCGGGCACGTTGCCTCGCACATACCACAGCCGATGCACTCATCATTTACCTTGTACTTCATAATAGTTCTCCTTTCTTGTATGACTCTTTTTAAGGTCATCTCTTGTTGAAATTAAATGCGCCCTTGCCCGGGTAGACTGCCGCGTCACCCAGGTCCTCCTCAATGCGGAGAAGCTGGTTATATTTCGCGACACGCTCGGACCTTGACGGCGCACCCGTCTTGATCTCGCCGGCGTTCAGAGCGACCGCGAGATCCGCAATCGTCGTGTCCTCTGTCTCGCCGGAGCGGTGGGACACAATCGCTCTCATTCCGGCGTTCTGCGCCATCTTAATCGCATTCAGTGTCTCACTGACAGAGCCGATCTGGTTGAGCTTAATGAGGATCGCATTGCCTGCGCCAAGGCGTATGCCCTTTGCAAGGCGCTCTGTATTTGTCACGAAGAGATCATCACCAACAAGCTGGACCTTGTGTCCGAGCTCAGCCGTCATCTTCTGCCAGCCTTCCCAATCCTCCTCGTCGAGACCATCCTCGATGGAGTAAATCGGGTACTTTTCAATCAGGCTCTTCCAGTGCGCGATCAGCTCATCGCTTGTGAAATCCTTACCGGACTTCGGCTGATGGTAGAAGCCCTTGCCCTTTTCACTCTTCCACTCCGATGAGGCCGCATCCATCGCCAGCACGAAGTCCTTCCCCGGCTCATAGCCCGCGTTCCGGACAGCCTGCAGGATGTGCTCAATCGTGTCCTCATCGCTCTTCAGATCCGGAGCAAAGCCGCCCTCGTCGCCGACCGCCGTTGTCTTGCCCTCGTCCTTCAGCAGCTTCTGCAGTGCGTGGAAGACCTCTGTCGACCAGCGGAGGCCCTCACGGAAGCTCTTCGCGCCGACCGGCATGATCATGAATTCCTGAATATCGACAGAGTTTGCAGCGTGGACGCCGCCGTTCAAGATGTTCATCATCGGGACCGGCAGCGTATTGGCATTTACGCCGCCGAAGAAGCGGTAAAGCGGAACGCCGAGGGACTTTGCTGCCGCATGACTTGCCGCAAGCGATACGGCAAGAATCGCATTTGCCCCGAGATTGGACTTGTCCTTCGTGCCGTCAAGATCGATCATGATCTTGTCAACCGCATAGATGTCACTTGCATCGGCGCCGCGGAGCGCGGGCGCGATCTTTTCATTGATATTCGCGACAGCCTTCGAAACTCCCTTGCCTCCGAACCGGCTCTTGTCGCCGTCACGAAGCTCCAGCGCCTCGAACTCACCTGTCGATGCGCCGGATGGGGACGCGCCCCGGCCAACCGTTCCGTCCGCGAGTGTCACCTCCGCCTCGACCGTCGGATTTCCTCTCGAATCAATAATCTCTCTGCCATATACCTTTTCGATCTGTAAATTATTCATATGATTTTCCTCCGTAGCTTATTCCAGTGTCAGAAGCAGTGCCATCTTGAATTTCTCAGTCGCCTTCACAAAATGAAGACCGCCCTTTGCGAAGTGGAAGTTCTCACCCGCCTTGATCGGATGCTCCTTGCCTTCGTAGCCGATCACGCCCTCGCCGTCGAGTGCGAAGATGAGCGCCTCGCCCGGAGCCGCGTGCTCGGAAAGCCCTGTTCCCTTGTCAAACGCCATGACGACGAATTTCATTTTGTCGTTGTGCGCAACATCCATATTGACGATCTTTCCGTCCTGATACGGAACCAGATCCGCTAAATGAAATACCTCTCCAGCCTTTACCGCGTTGTTCATAACATCCTCCTTCTGAATTGAAATTTCCGTATAGACCGTGCCTGATTGTGTCCGCATGCCGACTGCTCTGTCCGCATATGTCAGGATCCCGTCTCCGGCACTCAGTTTCTTTGAAAATCCGTCAGTCCCGTATACTTCGAGATCTCCCTCCGCCACAAGGATCAGCTTGTGATAGGGGTGAATCTCCGCGCTGATATCGGTATCAGCAGCAAGAGAGAAGTACGTGACCGCGCTGCGACCGTTCTGGACTGTCTTCGAGATCGTGCAGCCCATGACCGGCCTGTTGTCCTTTGCAATGGAGAATACCTCTCCGACCTTCTCATCCATAACATATCGCCTTTCTGTACCTCCGTGGGAGCTTTCTGCTCCTCTCTCGGCACGCCATTATCATACACAAATTGAGGCACGATTTCTGTATCCTCAGATACATATTTTAAAAAATTTTTGTGTATAATATGTTTATACTCAGCACCCCACAGCAAACTGATGAAATCCGGACGGAGAGCTTGCTCGCCGGACGATTCAAAAGTTTGCTGTGGGGCGGATAAGCGGCAAAGCCGCTCTGTCCGTCCACAGTGTTCCGAGCCAAGGGTGCTGAGCCGCTACGATTTTGACAGGAGGACAAGTTTAATGGATTACTTTTCTTTATCAGAAAGTCCTCTCTTCCGAGGTCTTACATCAGCCGAGCTGCGGACTGTGCTGCAGGAAACGCCGCATCATATCCAGTGCTATGAGAAAGGGGAGCTCATTTTCATGCAGATGGATGACGCGCGTCAGGTCGGCATCATCCTCGAGGGACAGGTGCAGGGACAGAAGACATTTCCGAACGGGAGTCTTGTGAATGTCTCATCGCGTGGTCCCGGAAATGTAATCGGACCGGCAGCCGTCTTCTCCCGTATGCATCAGTATCCGTGCGATGTCACAGCAGTTGAGCCATCCACAATCATGATGCTCCGGCGGGACGACCTGCTGGTGCTTCTGCAGAAGGATGTCCGGATCCTTCAGAATTTCATCACAGAGATCTCGACTGCAACCGTCATGCTGCAGCAGAAGATCGAGCTCTTCTCCTACAACGGCATCGGCCAGAAGGCCGCATTCTGGCTGCTTCTCCGGTACAGAAAGACGGGGAAGACATGCGTAGCCATTCCCGGTTCCGTCACGAAGTGGGCCCTGCAAATGAACGTCTCCCGGCCCTCGCTTCACCGGGAGCTGAAGAAAATGGAGGAAAACGGCTATATCCGCTACTCCTCGAAGCAGATTGAAATTTTGAAGCCGGACGGGCTGGAAGAGATGCTGGGCGAATAAACAACAGGTTCGCAGCGAGGCCTGCCGGGTAATCAGCATAAAAATCTTCTCCCTGAAAATTCAAATACAATTTGTACTCTGACAAATATATTCCATATCTGTCTCTGCAAATGAAAGCAGTCTCTCCGGATCCGTATCCGGCCGGATCCACTCGTCCGTCTGCTCCTTTGGCAGAATGAGCGGCATCCGGTTGTGGATGAAACGGATATTGTCTCCCGGCTCACGCGTAAGGACCACAAAACGAGGGAGCCCGTTCTCGATGCGATACAGACCGCAGAGCCATGTGAGCGTGGCGTTCTCCGGCCGGATCGCAAATTTCCGGCCCGTGCGCTTCTTTCCGTCAGGGCCCAGAAGATGCTCCCATTCAAAATACCAGGAGGAGGGTACGGCGCAGCGGTGCCGCCGCCAGTCCTCCATAAAGGTCGGCTTTTCAGCGGCCGTCTCCGTGCGGGCATTAATGAGAAGAGACCGTGCCGTATATCCCCATTTCATCGGAAAGACAGCCCTTCCACCCCGGCGGTCCGGGGCGATGACCGGCACTACGTCCGTCGGGCGGACCTCTCCCCGCGTCACAATGGGCGCGCTCTCCTGCCACCGGGCCAGGAGCGGCGAGCTGTTCATTTGCCGGATGATCTTCTGAAATTCCGGCGCATCTTCATCGATGTAATAGCGGCAGCACATATCTTCTCACTCCTGTCTGATCTTCCGGGATTTATATTCTGGAACGCTCATAAACATCACAACTCCCAAATAACGCGGCATGCCTTAAATTCCCTGGATCTGGCAGGAGCGCATGGTCTCAAGCGCCGCCTCATGCTTCTCCGGCGTCACACCGGCGCAGCAGGCCGGGTCGACGGAAATCTTCGTCTCCGGCAGCATGGCCTTGAGAATCAGTGCATTTGACACCACGCAGATATCCGTGCAGAGCCCGACAAGCTCGATCTCGAGCGGCTCCTTCTCCGCCATCACCTTCACGGCCTCCGCGAGTTGCACGGAGCCGAAGGTCGGCTTATCGAAGATATGGTCCAGTGAAATGAGCGGCGCAACCGATGCACAGAGCTGCCAGCCTTCCGTTCCGCGAATGCAGTGCTTCACAGGAAGATATTTTCCCTCCTGCGTCTCAAGGTAATTTTCCGGATGCGTATCTCTTGTCGCGTAGACATCCGCCGCCCGGTAGCTCTTGATTTTCCGCACAACCGCCGGCACAATCGCCTGCGCCTCCTTCGTGCCGAGCGTACCGTCTATAAAATCGTTCTGCATATCAATGACAATCAGAATTCTTCTCATCGCCTTATCCTCCGATCGTGCTGCCTTCCAAGGCAGGCTGTATCAATATAATAGCACCCGCTGGTTATGTCCGCAAAGTTTACGCCTCCGGCAGAGCAAACTTATCACTTGCATGACCTCCGGTCCTGTGCTATACTTCCGAACAAATGAAAAAGAGACCAATTCCATCCGGGAGGGTGGACTGGTCTCTTTTTGTATTTATTCAGCACCCATCAGCGAGGAACGCGAAGCGTTCCGAGTCCGGGGGTGCTGAATACTTACCAGTATTTCAGCATGAAAGGAGTTTCGACATGAATCTGACAATCCGCCCGAGAAGGCTCCGCACAACCCCTGTACTCCGCAAAATGGTCCGCGAGACGCGCATCGACGCATCGACGCTGATCTACCCGATGTTCGTGATCGAAGGCACCGATATCCGCGAGGAAATCCCGTCTCTTCCCGGTCAGTACCGCGTGAGCCTCAATCATCTGGCAGCGGAGCTTGAGTCCGTCGTCAAGGCCGGTGTCAGCGCCGTCATGTTCTTCGGCATTCCAGCGCACAAGGACGCAGTCGGCAGCGGCGCGTGGGACGAGCACGGCATCGTGCAGGAGGCCTTTCGTCTGGCCCGGAAGGAATTCCCGGACCTCTATCTCATCGGCGATGTCTGCATGTGCGAGTATACCGATCACGGCCACTGCGGCATCTTAAATGACCACACCGTCGATAACGACAAGACGCTCAAGTCGCTTGCAAAAATCGCGGTCTCACAGGTCGAGGCCGGCGCCGATATGGTCGCGCCGTCCGACATGATGGATGGCCGCGTCGCCGCAATCCGCGCCGCTCTCGATGAGGCGGGCCATATCGAGACGCCGATCATGTCCTACGCCGTCAAGTACGCCTCCTCATTCTACGGCCCGTTCCGCGAGGCAGCCGGATCCGCGCCGAAATTCGGTGACCGCCGCGGCTATCAGATGGACGTCCACAACCGCCGCGAGGCGAGAAAAGAGGCAAAGCTCGATCTGGCCGAGGGTGCAGACATCCTGATGGTCAAGCCGGCCATGTCATTTCTTGATATTGTATCTGACGTCAAGGCGCTCTCCGACGTGCCTGTCGCAGCCTACTCGGTAAGCGGCGAGTACGCGATGGTGAAGGCCGCCGCGCGAAATGGCTGGATCGATGAGCGCCGCATCATCGGAGAGATGGCAATCGGCGCATACCGGGCCGGCGCGGACCTCTATCTCACCTACTACGCCAAAGAACTGGCACAAATGATCCGGGAGGGCGAAATCGGATGAGCGGCACTTTGATCTCCGCAGACAACAGCTGGGCGCTGTTTGCTATTCTCGCCTGCGTGGCCGCTGCCGCGATTTATCTCGAGCAGCATTACCGCTGGGCCGCGAAAATGACCGGCTGCGTGCTGGCACTGCTCGGATCCATGCTACTGACGAACCTCCACATCATCCCGACGGAGGCAAAAACCTATGACTTTGTCTGGGATTACATCGTGCCGCTCTCGATCCCGATGCTGCTCTTTCAGGCGGATATCCGGAAGATCGGCAGGCGCTCCGGCCGTCTCATGATCGTCTTCCTGATCGGCGGCCTCGGAACGATCGTGGGCGGGCTTCTGGCTTACCGGCTCCTGCGCTCCGTGATCCCGGGGCTTGCCAAGGCGGTCCCGATGATGATCGGCACCTACACCGGCGGCACAATCAATCTCGTGGCCATGGCAGACAACTACCACGCAAGCTCAGAGCTCGTCTCCGCGGCCGTCGTCGCGGATGATCTCGTGATGGTCGTCTATCTCTTTATTCTGATGGCAGTGCCGGAGGGGACCTTCTATCTGAGCAGGCGCAAGGACACGAAAAAGAAGAAAACGGGAGCAACAGATAATCCTTCTATACGGTCAAATGCCTGTGAACAAAGCTCTGCTTCCGAAATTACCGAAGCTGCTTCTTTATGCGGGCAAAGCGCTCACGGTCCGGAATCATCAGATTCCGCCTCCTACTGGCGCCCGAAGAAGATCTCTCTGCAGAGCGTCGCTGCAATTTTCGCGCTGTCTGTCTTCATCGTTGCGGTCTCATCGACAGCAGCCGACTATCTGTCTGCTGTCATCCCGAAGTCGGGCTTTCTTCTCACGCTGCTGAACGGCCTTCTTGGAAATGAGTACCTTCTCATCACGACGATCACGATGCTGCTCGCCACGCTCTTCCCGAATAAGGTCGGCAAGCTGGACGGCGCGCAGGAAATCGGAACATACCTGATCCACATTTTCTTCGCGGTCATCGGCGTACCCGCATCGATCAGCCTGATTGTAAAGAAGGCACCGCTGCTTCTCATTTTCTGCCTGATGATCGTCACGATGAATATGCTCTTCAGCTTCATCAGCGGCCGGCTTCTTCATTTCAACAATGAGGAAATTGCGATCGCCTCTAATGCCAACATCGGCGGGCCGACGACAGCCGCCGCGATGGCCGTGGCCCGCGGCTGGGGAGAGCTGATCGTTCCGTCGATTCTGGTCGGCACGCTCGGATACGTGCTCGGGAATTACTACGGTGTCTTCTCAGGGATCCTGATCGGGCTGAAGTAAACGAATAATGCAAAATCAGGCAGTGCTCAGGGATCGGTGCCACTGCGCAGAAGAAGCTGCCGGATACAGGATATTCCTCAGCCCTGCCTGCGCGTCGCGCCCCTCCTCCTGAGCCACACAAAATATGTAACGCACAGAATGATCTGCACCGTGGAGGATGCCGGCGTCGCAAGTCCGATGTGGAACAGCGACACCGGTCTCTGCCTGCTCATAAAGAAGGAGACCGGAATCCGGACGAGAAACGATCCGATAATGCCCTGCACCATGACGAATCTTGTCTTCCCGATGCCGTTGAAGAATCCGATAAAACAGAAGAAAACCGGCGTCAGCAGGCAGTCAATCGCATAGGCCTTCAAGTAGTCCCAGCCGGCCTGCACGACGGCCGGATCCCGGCTGAACAGAGCCGTGAGCACACCTCCATGGAAAAAGCTGACAAAGCTCATTACGACACCGATCGCAAATGATGTCGCGATCGCGTAGATAAGCCCTCGCCTTGCGCGGTCCATCCGCCCCGCCCCGAAATTCTGCGAGACAAATGCAGCCATCGACTGCATGAACGCGCTCGGCACCAGCATGATGAAGGCGCAGACCTTCTCCGCCACACCGACGCCCGCGGACGCCGTGACACCGAGCGTATTGACGATTGCAAGAATTACCAGAAATGACACACTGACGAGGAAGTCCTGAATCGCGATCGGCGTGCCGAGCCGGAGCAAGTGGCCGGTCAGCTTCCCGTCCCAGCGGACTTCATTTTTCGCAAAATCAAACGGCAGCTGCTTCTTTGAGATAAGCACGAGCGACAGCACGACGGAAATTGCCTGGGAAGCGACCGTCGCGATCGCTGCGCCGGCTGCGCCCATATGAAAAACGCCGACCAGCAGCAGGTCACCCACGATATTTCCGACGCACGCAAAGCTCACGGCAATGAGCGGCGTAACCGAATCGCCGACCGCGCGGAAAATGCTTCCGATCAGGTTGTACCATGTGATAATCAGCATCCCGCCTCCGCAGATGCGCAGATATGCCGTCGCCGCTGTCATCGCCTCGTCCGGCACCTTCATGATCCGGGCAAGCCCCGGCGCGAATACCGCGAGAAGAATACTCGCTGCCGCGCCGAGAATCGTAAAGAACATGATGGACGCACCGATAATCCGGCCGGCCCCTTTCCTGTCCCTCTGGCCGATTCTGTGACCGAGCAGAATCGTCGTCCCCATCGCAAGACTTGCCATGACATTTGTCAGTGTCGTCATGATCTGCGCGCCGTTTGAAACCGCCGCGACATCCGATGAGGTCGAAAACCGACCGACAACAAGTAGGTCAACCGCACCGTAGAGCGACTGCAGAAACAACGCTCCCAGCACAGGAAATGCAAATCGGATCAGCGCAGGGTAGATGCTGCCCTCTGTCAGTTCGTGATCTGTCTTCATTTTTCTCTCCTTCCATGAAAGTTTTAAAGATTTCATCCATCGGTTCCGTATACGGCAAGGGACCGCGCTTTCTGCCAAAAAGAAAAAGCCGGACAAAACAGCAGGCATTTCAGCCTGCCATCTTGTCCAGCTTTCTGTATCACAAGTCCGTACAGATTACCCTCCGATGGCTGTAGAACACACTACCATGATTCAGCTGTATTGTAAATCCCCATCCTCTACTTTCGGGGCAGAATCCGCAGCGCCGTCGCAGACGCTCGCTATTCATATTTCTAAGCCGCGCGCTTTGAACGGGCTTCGGCTAAGACACGCTTTACTTGATATCAAGTTCCGGCGGTTCATCCAGGTGCTCGGACACATATTTTCCGTTCTTCTTCCGCTGGCGGACGCACTCCGTGAGAAGGTATTCGATCTGCCCGTTCACGGATCGGAAATCATCCTCCGCCCACGCGGCAATCTCGTTATACAATTTTTCACTGAGCCGGAGCGGCACCTGCTTTTTCGCCATGTAATTGCCTCTTTTTCTAATACAACTGTAATTATTCAGCACCTCAGACTCGGAACGCTTCGCGCTCCTCGTTGTGGGCGGACAGAGCGGCGTGGCTGCCCGATCCCCGATCGCCTGCAGCCTCTCCCAAAAACACTGGCTGCAGGCGGATCGTTCTGTTTTCAACCTAATTTAGTACAGGCTTCCTGAATTTACGACCGGCTGCGCGTCGTGGTTTCCACACAGAACGACGAGCAGGTTCGAGACCATCGCGGCCTTGCGCTCCTCGTCAAGCTCGACAGTTCCATTTTCCTTCAGGCGGTCGAGCGCCATCTCAACCATGCCGACCGCGCCGTCGACGATCATCTTCCGCGCGTCGATCACCGCTGACGCCTGCTGTCTCTGAAGCATGACAGCTGCAATCTCCGGTGCATACGCCAGATACGTAATTCTCGCCTCAATGATCTCAAGACCGGCGTCCTTCACCTTCTCCTGGATCATGGCGCGGATCCGCTCAGCGACGACCGTCGTCGAGCCGCGGAGCGAGCCGTCATCGGCCTTGCCGTCTCCCGTCGTATCAATTCCCGGCGCGACGTCGTACGGATAGATCTTCACGATGTCGCGGACAGCGGAGTCGCACTGCAGCGACAGATATTCCTTGTAATTATCAACGTTGAACACAGCCTTCGCCGTATCCGTCACCTTCCAGATCACGGCAACGCTGATTTCAACCGGATTTCCAAGCACATCGTTGACCTTCTGCTTCGCGTTGCTGAGCGTCATGGCCTTGAGCGAAATTTTCTTATTGGTCTGCTGTGCCTCCGACGTGCTGCCCTGCATGATCGTGATGCGGCCTTTCCGGTCCGAATCATCAACGTCACCACTCTGACCGAGTCTCGTCTTTGCAGCCGGGTTAACCGCAGTGCAGAACGGGTTCACAAAATAGAAGCCCGCGTCCTTCAGCGTCCCGATATATTCGCCGAACAGAGTGAGAACCAGTGCCTCCTGAGGCTTCAGAACCTTGAGCCCCGCCAGCGGAATCCAGCTTACGCCAAGAAGAATAAAACCTCCGAGGATGAGAGGCACAAACGGCTCATCCGCTGTTCCGATTTTCGTACTCGCCACGATCATGAGGATTGAGAGAACCATCACTGCGATGGTCAGAATCATAGCCAGCATGCCGTGCTTCTTTCCCGTGAGCACCTTTTCCTTCATCGGTTCCTGTTCCGACCCTATCTTTCCACTCATAGTGTCACCTTTCCGTCCCCTTCCCGGGACATCTGAAAATGAGATGAGCTCCGCAGCGGTTCCGATCGCCAATCCGCGCGGGATCAGATATTTATCTGATATCATATTGATATCATTTTACGGACAGATTGTCAAGCTATAAACGCGCATAAAAAAGAACCGCGCAGGTCTCCCCGCACGGTTCCTCTCATACTTCAGATTTCGGAAATGCATCAGTCGAAGACAAGCACTCTCTTCGAGATGTCCTCCTTCTCCTTCGCGTCCGGCTCTGCGACAATGCCGCCGAACGGCATCTGCGCGATGAGCTTCCAGCTCTCCGGCAGATCAAACATAGCCTTGACCGCATCGTCGATCACCGGATTGTAGTGCTGCAGATTTGCGCCGACACCGAGCTCGCGGAGTGCCGTCCAGATATTGATCTGCAGCATGCCGTTTGCCTGATTCGCCCATACCGGGAAGTTCGCTGCGTAGAGCGGGAACTGATCCTGCAGGCCCTTCACAACCGTTTCATCGTAGAAGTAAAGAATCGTTCCGGCAGCAGCCTTGAAACCGTCAATCTTCTCCCTCGCGACCTTTCCTCCGAACGCGTCATAAATTCTGTCCCAGAGCTCATCCTGCTTTGCGCCTGTCACGACGACAGCACGCGCGCGCTTCATATTGAACGCGTCCGGCACAAGCTCTGTCACTTCCTTAACGGTCTCGATGACCTTATCCGTGGAGACCGGAAGCTCCTTATTTAACTGATAAATGGTTCTTCTCTTTGCTAATGCTTCAATCACTGACATTGTCTGTCCTCCTTTTTCATGCGGGCTTTTTCTGCTTGCAGGACGCGGAGTCTGAATTTTCCATCCCTTATCATGGGAAACCGCTGTTCCAAACTGCGTTTCTCCTGCCACGATCTTCCGCCCGATTCTTATGCTTTCACTATAACAGAAACTGTCTTCTTCGCAATACCGTTCTTTTCTGATACCAGGTACGAATACACATACTTTTCAGTATCTGCGCGGAAAAATTATGCGCAGCGCACAGATTCCGGCATATAGCCTCCATCAGCAATATCTTGTCGCAACGAGGCCTGCCTTCTGCGCAGTCCATGGAAGTGCCTGAAAAAATGCACTTGACATTCTGGGGCTGTAAAAAACACAGTCCCATTTCCCGCCATGAAGCCTGTAATATTTCAGCCCGAATGTTGTCTGCGCAACACCCGGAAGCACTTTCTTCAGTTAGACTTGGATGAAATACGAAAGCAATCAATATCTCGAAAATAAGGAGTAATTACTATGAGCATGTTTTTAGGTCCCATCCACTACTGGCTTTACAATAAAATCGGTCATCAGGAGGAGCTGACCCGCCGGCTGGCTGATCTGGCTGTCAAAGAGGGCTGGATCTCAGATGCCGCCGAATATGTCCGTGATCTGCCGGCACTCGAGACGGTCATCGACGAGGAGAACATTCACGGCTGGCTTCAGGCCCGGATTTCAGACGCGGAGCGCCGCTATGCTGCCCTCGTCCTTGCCGCAGCCGGACAAGATGAGGCAAGGCTTGACACACTTGCAGATGCGGCCTTTGCCTTCGGCAAGGAAAATGCACTGCCCGCAGGGACAGGCCCTGAGGACGCGTACAAGGCATTTGAAAATTTCTTCGTAAATGGAATGCCCTGCGACCATGTCAACTCCGTCACCGAGAGCAGCGATACATCTCTTTCCTGGGAGCAGACACAGGAGCTTCACGCCGGCAGCTGGACATCTCAGGGCGGAAATGTCGATCCGTACTACCGCCTGCGCAGGAACGTCATGGACGGAATGCTGTCCGCGTGCGGTCTCAAGCTTTCCATGGCTGACAAGGACCACTATATGCTGGAGGTCGCCTGAGACAGCTTCAACCGGCCGAATGGTTCTTGTCCGACATTTTCAGCCTCTGCCACGATAATCGTTGGCATTTAAAACAGGCTTGTTGTCCCTGGTGCCGTGTGCTACCATACAGGCAGACCACTGTGGAAATTTCATTTGTATAAGGAGGATCTGCTATGATTACAATTTACGGTATGCCGTCCTGCCCGGACTGCTCCTACGTGGAATCCCAGGTCAGCGGCAACGATCAGTTTCAGTTCATCGATATCGGCGCTCATGTCAAAAACCTGAAAGCCTTCTTAAGGCTCCGCGACACGAGCCCGGTCTTTGACGACGCAAAGACAAACGGCTACGCCGGAATTCCCTGCTTCGTAAAGGAAGACGGCTCCGTGACGTTAAAGCCGGAGGACGTCGGCCTGAAGTCAAGACCGGAAGAGGGCTCTGCCTGCCGGCTTGATGGCAGCGGCTGCTGAAGATCACATACAACTGCAAAATGAAGGAAACGCCGCCAAAGGGGACGGGATCTCACCGTTCCTTTTGACGGCCTTTTTCTTTGCTGTCGCAGCGATTCTTCACCCCGGAGCTCGAAACACTTCATATTCCTCATTGCGGGCGCGGAACAAATGCACGTTTTCCTGTAAACTCTCTGTAAAATTCAGTCAATCCGTATTATAGTATAGGTTTGGAATGTAGTCTAAATTTGTAATTATTCAGCACCCCTTGGAAAACTGATGAAAGCCGGACGGAGAGCTTGCTCGCCGGACGGTTTCAAAGGTTTTCCAAGGGGCGGGCAAGCGGCGAAGCCGCTCTGTCCGCCCACAACGAGGAACGCGAAGCGTTCCGAGTCTGGGGTGCTGAATAGTTACCTAAATTATCGAGAACAGGAGATTGTCATGAATGACGTAAAAGCAATTGATGATGCCCGGACTCTGGGCATACCCAAGATGCTGGTTCTGGGACTCCAGCATATGTTCGCCATGTTCGGCGCCACGATCCTTGTCCCTATCCTTGTCAACGATTACTTCAAGGGAGAGGGCCTGAACATCCAGGTCACCCTCTTCTGCGCGGGAATCGGCACCCTTCTCTTCCACCTGCTTACAAAGGGAAAGGTCCCGGCCTTTCTGGGATCTTCATTTGCCTTTCTCGGCGGATTTGCGACCGTTGCAAGCCTCAAGACCGGTATTTATAAAAACATGACGATGGGAGAAAAACTTCCCTACGCCTGCGGAGGTATCGTCGTCGCCGGTCTCCTCTATCTGGTTCTGGCCCTGATCATAAAGCTTGTCGGCGTAAAAAAGGTTATGCGCTACCTGCCCCCGGTCGTCACCGGACCGATCATCATCTGCATCGGTCTCTCCCTGGCACCCTCGGCCATCAGCAACGCAAAGACCAACTGGCCTCTGGCACTCATCGCCCTCGCTGTTGTTATCATTTTTAATATCTGGGGAAAGGGGATGTTCAAGATCATCCCGATCCTCATGGGTGTCGTCATTTCCTACATCTGCGCAGTTATCTTCCAGGCATTTGGAATGACAAATGCGGACGGCTCTTCGATCATCGAGTTCGGAGCGATTGCCAAGGCTTCGATTGTAAGCTTTCAGCCGTTCCAGATCTGCAAATTTGATCCCACCGCGATCCTTGTCATGGCCCCGATCTCAATTGCGACCATGATGGAGCATATCGGAGATATCTCCGCCATTTCCGCTACCTGCGGCAAGGACTTCATCACAGATCCCGGACTCAATCGGACCCTGCTCGGCGACGGACTTGCGACTGCCCTGGCCGGCTTCATCGGCGGACCGGCAAACACGACGTATGGTGAGAACACAGGCGTCCTTGAGCTCTCGCATGTGCATGACCCGCGTGTCATCCGTCTTGCAGCCATCTATGCCATTATTCTCTCCTTCTTCCCCAAGGTGGCAGAGCTCATCGGCACCATGCCTTCGGCAATCATCGGCGGAATCAGCTTCATCCTCTACGGAATGATTTCTGCCATTGGTGTCCGGAATGTCGTCGAGAACCGCGTCGACTTCAAGAACTCCAGAAACCTGATCGTGGCGGCTGTCATCCTGGTAACCGGGTTGGGCTTCTCCGACGGCCTGACATTTACGATCGGATCTACCTCAATCACGCTGACGAGCCTTGCTCTCGCCTCTATCTTCGGAATTGTCTTAAATGCAATTCTTCCGTACAAGGACTACAACTTCAACGAGGAAGAGGCCGGCGAGCTGAAGACTGCGGACGGCGTTGAGGAAGAGGACGAGTAAAGACCGATGTCTGAAGAAAGGATATGCGACTATACTGTCTGCTGGATGCGCGAGCAGCATGCCAGAGAGATCTGCAGCTGGAAATACCCCGGCAGGCTGGCTGTCTATAACTATCCGGACTGGAATGAATGCCGCCGGCAGGGTTGGGATATTACTGACCCTGCCAGGCGGCTTCTTTCTCATTTCGTTATTTTACGTCGCAATGAACTCTTTGCTTATTTTATTTTGCGCGACAAAGGCAGTTTCATTTCTCTGGGGCTCGGCATGAAGCCTGAGTTCTGCGGGAAACATCTCGGACATATCTTAATGGAGCTTGCAATCAGGACATACATAAACGAATTTGTTATGGATAAGCCGCTATACCTTACGGTACTCACGTGGAACCGGCGCGCTATTGCCTGCTATCGCGCAGCCGGATTCGTAATCGAAGAGGAGTACAATGACACACATGCTTATATTCCCGGACACAGATATCGGATGAGGTGGAATCCCAATTACCAGTGAATACAAAACATAAGATTCCCCGCTTTCGCTGCATGTTCCCATAAGTGATCTAATTCCTCAGGAGTATACCCTACTACATTGGTAAATCCTCCGCATGGGAAATTGCACTGAGCCGATTTGAAATCTCTTCCCGTTTCATCCGGCTGCTCGAAGTATATCGTCACATATTCAGAACCACTGCGTTTTTTCTTTATATCGGAATAGGTAATTTCAAGCCCATTATCAAAGGACAAAAACGGATGATGTTCCATTATGCCACCTCCTTCTGAATTTCAGCTTCAGTGTATCGCAAAATGAAAATTACGGCAATAAACGGTCTAAGTCCCTCATTTCCGGAGCGGCTTCCCGAACCGCTTCGCCACCTGACGGATAATATAGCTGTAGGCGATCAGCGTGAAAATTCCGGCGCCGATCCACGCGGACGGATCGCAGAAGGCCGCCAGCAGGTAGTTGTGAAAATGCATGGACAGCCCGGCCGTCGTCGTGCGACACAGAAGCTCCGTAATTCCGCTGCACATCGGCAGAAGCCCGTAGCCGCAGCCCTGCATCGTGCTCCGGAAAATGAAGATAAAGCTCAGCGGGATGTAGCAGACCGCGCAGAACCATACGTACGGCTTCGCCCATTTGAGAAGCTCCGTGAAATTCTCGTGGCTTGCGAAAAAGAGCCGCATCGTCGTCGGCGTGAGTGCAATCACAAGCACAGCGGCCACCACGGAATAAATGCACATCGAGAGAACGGCAGCCTTGACGCCCTTGTGGATTCTGTCCACATCGCCCTTGCCGTAATTCTGTCCCGTGTAGCTCGCCATGACCTGGCCCATCGAGTACATGCCCTGCGTGAGCAGGCTCTGGATCTTGCTGCTGGCTGAAAACGCCTCCACCGCCACAGCGCCGAAGCTGTTCACGGCAGTCTGCATAATCATGGTACCCGATGCCGTGATCGCCGACTCAAGCGCCATCGGCACGCCGACTGTGAGCTGTGCCTTTGTTGCCTGCCCGTGGAACCGCCACTGGCTCCTGTGAGGCACAAGAATCCGCACCTTCTTCAGGATAAACACCACGCAGAGCGCGGCGGACACTCCCTGTGAGAGGACGGTCGCGCGCGCCGCTCCCGCCACGCCCATGTGGAGATTAATAATGAAAAAGAGATCGAGCACGACATTTAAGACGGCCGAGATCACCAGAAAGACAAGCGGCGCCTTGCTGTTGCCGACACTCCGAAGGAACGCCGAGAACAGATTAAATGCCACGGAGCAGACAATGCCCTTACAGATAATCGTGATATAGGTCTCCGCGTCCGCAAAGATCGCGTCCGGCGTGTTCATAAGCCTTAAAATCTCGTGCATCGCAAGGAGCGAGGCCGTCGTCATGACGAGAATCACGATGATCGAGAGGAGAATTGCATTTGCCACAGAGACCCTCATGCCCTCCTCATCCTTCGCGCCGCACCGCTGCGCCGTGAGGACCGTGAACCCCTGTGTAAGGCCCGTCGAAAACCCGATGACGAGAAACATGATCGTGCCCGTCGAGCCGACTGCGCCGAGTGCCCCCGCGCCGACAAAGCGGCCGACGATGATCGTGTCGCACATATTGTAAAGCTGCTGAAAAATATTGCCGATGAACAACGGGATCATAAACTCCCAGATGACCTTCATCGGATTTCCCTTCGTCAGATCCAGATTCATACTGCCAGTGCTCCTTCTGCCTGAGAAAATTATGTCTATATACCATCCGTCCTGAAAATACGAACGCCAAAACAGCCTTCCCTGCGCAGACAGGAAGTACCTGAAAATGCAGGCACCTTTCCACGCAGAACGTCATTATAAGAAGCCGCACCAAAAGAATCAAGGGGGTTCGGAGAATTTACGAGAACTTTGCGTTGGCTTATTTTTCATCAACGCAACGTTCGGCTGGCAGGCTCTTCGTCTGAATTTCATTCGGTTGATAGAGGCACTGAATAGATCCAAAATAAGAACATAAAGCGCAAAATCGCGCCATGCCTCCCAAGACCCGCGGTGTATACTGTAAGCAGAAGAATATGATTTGGCATCTCACGGAACGACCAGGAAATCAAGCTCGAGGCTTTTCGAGTCATGTCTGAGGTGCCAGGCAGATACGGCTTTCTTAAGCAGGCCGAAACATCAGATGACGCCGCGAAGGCCCCCTTCCGGATCCGCATTTCCGCGGATTCAAGGTACAAGCTCTATGTGAACGGAGCCTTCGTGCAGGACGGCCCGCAGAAGGCGCTCGACCTCAAGGAGTGGTTTGTGGATGAAGCGGACCTTGCAAATTACCTGCATCCGGGGAAGAACACGGTGGCCGTCGAGGTTCTCCGCTACCCGGAGCCGAACCTCGCATTCGGCGCGCCGGTCAGCAACGACAGTCTGCTCCGCAGCCCGATCCCGCACCTCTATATCGAAGGCCTTGAGAGGGCGGCCTGCCTCGATGGAAAATCCGGCTGGAAAGCATCCGTGAACCGAGAGATCACGGTCCTTGATGAGGAATCGCAGCCGGCCCCGATCCACGCACAGGAGGAAGTCCATGCGACAGAGAAATACGCGGGCTGGATGGAGAATTCCTATGACGAAAGCAGCTGGAACGACGCGCTCGCAAGAAGCGTTCTCGACATTCCGACCAGCGACGCGCCCGGCAATCTCGTGCCAAGAACGATTCCGTACATGAAACACACGGCCATGCATTTTACAGGCGTCAAGGAAGTCAGACAGGCCGACCGGGCCGGAAAAGAGCAGGTGAAGGCGGAGTGGGAGGCCATGCTCGCCGGCGGCGGTTTCGTCGAGATCCCGGCGCATACCACAGAGATCGTCGAAATCTCCTCGGATGTCGAGGAATGCGGCTTCCTGCACTACGCCTTCGAGGGCGGAAAGGGAGCGAAGGTCACAACGCTCTGCGCGGAGTGCTACGCCTATCCGCCAGAAGACGGAGTCGCGAATGGCATGCCGATCAAGGGCGACCGGACGGATTCGGTCAGGGGGCGTCTCTACGGCCACACCTCGTCCTATACGGCTGCCGGCTATGGAAATGAAACGCAGCCGGAGACTTACGAGCCCTTCTGGTTCCGCACCTTCCGCTATATTCAGCTGAAGATTGAGACAAATGAAGCCCCGCTCCGCATCGACCGCTTTGATTACACGGAAACCGGCTATCCGCTCGAGGCGAAAACCGCTGCCTCCGTGTCCGATCCGAGTTTTGCGCCGATCTGGGACATCAGCCTCCGGACGTTAAAGCGCTGCATGCACGACACCTACATGGACTGCCCGTTCTATGAGCAGCTCCAGTACGCAATGGACGGCAGAGAGGAAATCCTGTACACCTACGCTGTCTCAGCGGACGACAGACTCGCCCGTCAGGCCATCGAGGCGTTCCGCAGGTCCCAGCGGCCGGACGGTCTCACGAATTCAGACGCGCCGACGCAGAAAAGCAACGTCATCCCCGGCTTTTCCATTTATTACATCCTGATGGTCTATGACCACATGATGTACTTCGGGGACCGCGAGCTCGTGAGACGGAACTGGGGCGCCATCGACCAGGTGCTGGAATTCTTCGGCCGCCACATCGCGGAGAACGGCATGGTCGGAAAGATCGGAGGCCCGCTCATCGGAAGCACCTACTGGTCCTTCATTGACTGGACGAATGAGTGGAACCAGACCATGGGCGTTCCTTCCTCGACAAATAAAGGGACAGGCGCGCTCACGATGGAAAGCCTTCTGTACGCCTATGGCCTCGAGAAGGCCGCGGAGATGTCCGACTTTATCGGCAGAACAGGCGTCGCCGAGGAATACCGCTCGCGCGCCCGCAGCGTCCTTGATGCTGTGAAGAAGCATGCGATGGGAACCTACACTGACGCGCAGGGACACACCTCTGTGCTCCTTGAGGACGGCCCGGGCGTTAAGGACTTCTCCGTGCACCCGCAGGTATTTGCCGTTCTCACGGGCCTGGTCACGCCAGAGGAGGGACGAAAGATGCTTGAGGTCACGATCGGAAATCCGGACATGGCGCAGTCATCCGTCTCCTACATGTTCTATCTCTTCCGGGCCCTCGAGATGACCGGCTGGTACGAGAAGACAGACGACCTCTGGGAGCTCTGGAGGAAAATGGTCCGCGAGCACATGAGCACCTGCGTCGAGAACGGGACGGACAGCCGCTCCGACTGCCATGCGTGGTCTGCCCTCATGCTCTACGAGCTGCCCTGCGCGGTTCTCGGCGTCACGCCCGCCGCTCCCGGCTTCCGGAAAATGAACATCCATCCGCACGCCGGTGCTCTGAGGAGCGCAAAGGGCGATGTCATCACGCCGGTCGGAACTGTCCATGTCGAGTGGTCACTTAATCCGGACGGAGAAATGAGCCTTTCGTACCAGGCTCCGGACGGAGTCGAGGTAATGAGCCCTGAGAACTAAGGCCTGAATTCTTGTATTTTCTGCCCCGGCAAGTGCCGGGGTATTTTTCTTGACCATACGCGCCGGTTCGCAAGCCTCATCTGCGCCGCTGCATCAGGTGGGGTTAGAAGCGCATCCCGTCCTCCCGGGTATCCACGATCACGAACGCCGTGTACTGGGGATATCACGCGGCGCTGGATATTTAAGAGGAGCAGCCGGGAATTCCCGGCTGGCCAATGCCCAGATCGTTCACGCGATTGCAGGCAGCGGTAGGCAGTCACAGCCTGTCTACCGCTGTCCCCCAGAATTCCGGAAAGGTATCCTTGAGGAAGAGGCCATTGGTCATGCCATTCACGAGGAGAAGGCGCAGAACCTTCTCAAAATCCGAATTGAGATGATTGATGTCCCCTTCCGAGAGGTCCTTCCACTCGCCGCGCAGGCGGAATTCGTCGGTCAAATGCATAACGCCCCAGAGAAGCTGGGCAAAGCACTCCTGATCGAGCAGCATAGGATTAGAGGCGAGGGTGATCAGCTCAATCTGCCACCCCAGGATCATGCTGCGCATTTTTGTATAGCTTTCCTCAGTGATATGGACCTCGATGTGCTCCTTCATGACCTTGTCACGCATCTCGGGAAATTCATCTTCACGGCCAAGCGCCAGCTCCTTCGGGTCTATCTCTGTCTCAGAGACGGAGAGCAGTGTTGCGGTGAGCCCGGCACCGAGCCCCGTGAAGAAGGCGCTTGTCAGCATCCGTGTCTTGCGCTCTGCATCCCGCTTTTCGTGCTCATCCATGATCACACCCACAACCACCGAAGTGATCGCAAAGCTGATCGGCACAAAGGCCAGGTCCTGCAGAATGTAGAACTCCGTCGTGCGGAGGTCGTGGAACACAAGGATCTGAATTCCATAAATCACAGCAGACAAAGCAACAAGCCCGATGATCAGCCATCTGGTTCTTCTTTTCCTTTTTCTTTCCATATGATCATCCTTTCTTCATCCGGTTCAGCTCCGGCCAGATCGTCAGCAGCATACAGACAAAGCACGCGATGCCGCCGATCACATTGGAGACCGGCTCCGCGAGAAATACGCCGTCCGTCCCCAGCCCTGCAATATGCGGCAGGATGTAGGTGAGCGGAACGACCATGACCACCTTTCGGAAAATGCTGAAAAAGATTGCATGCTTCTTCTTGTTCAGCGCCTTGAACACGGTCTGCCCACTGAACTGAAGCGCCTGGAAAATGAACGCCAGAAAATAGAGGTGCAGAGCGTGGGACGCGTCCGCCATGATCGTCTGGTCACTGCTGAAAATGCGAATAAACCACTCCGGGCAGATCATGATCAGAAGCCACACAATACCTGTATACAGCACAGCTATCGTCATCATGACACGGACCGCCTTCTTCACGTTGTCCGGCCGCTCCGCCCCGTAATTATAGCTCAGGATCGGCGTCGTGCCCTCCGTGATGGCAAAGGCCGGCGTCTCCATAATCGACCGCACCGAGGAGACAATCGTCATAATCGAGACAAATAGTGCCCCGCCGTACGCCATCAGGACCTGATTGCACGCGATCTGTACGAGTGAATTCGTGAACTGCATGATAAACGGCGCCGTGCCGAGCCCTATAATTTCACCTGCATGCGGAAAATGAAACGCAAACGAGACCGGGTGTTTATTTTTCGCGCTTCGCAGAAAGTGCATCACATACAGAAATGAAAGAGCCTGTGAGATCACAGTCGCAGCGGCCGCCCCACGGACACCCATGCCGAGCCCGAAGATAAAGACCGGATCCAGAATCAGGTTCGTGACCGCGCCGATCATCACCGAATACATGCCGATTCCCGCATATCCCTGCGAATTGATAAATGAGTTCATGCCCGTCGAGACCATCAGGAACACCGTGCCGAGAAGATAGATACGGAGATAGGAAAGACTGACAGGAATCTCATTTTCTGTCGCGCCAAACAGCAGAAGAAGCCCGTGACCGAAAAGCTCCCCGGCGGCTGTGAGCACCACACCGGACAGAATCAGAAGCCGGAACGACGTGTTCTGGATGGCAGACGCTCTTCGTTTATCTCCGTGGCCGAGCGCCATGGAAAAGAGCGGGGATCCGCCCAGACCGAACATATTTGTGATGCCGGTAATGATAATAATAATCGGAAAACACAGTCCGACGGCGCCGAGCGCCTCCGTGCCCGATCCCGGATCCGCCCGATATAGATTCGGTCCACAATGCTGTACAGGAGATTCAGGACCTGCGCGATCAGCATCGGCAGCGCCGTCTGCAATATATTCCTTGTGATCTGCCCGTTCTCAAAATCAACCTTCTTCATACGATTCCCGTTCCCGACACTTTACCGGATCATTCCGACTCCCTTGCATCAACTGCCGGAGCTGTGATCTACTTATGAATTATAATCATATACTCTCATCAGTTAGTTCGCAATTCCTTTGTAGAACGAAGTCCTGCCATCCCTGCTGCATACGCCGCAGGTATAAAGACAGTCTCCTGAAAACGACCTGGTATCCAAAAAGATCGTAATTGACGAGTGCTTGCCATATGCTAAGATTAGGATAACTATTCAATACCCATACTTGAAACGCCTCGCGTTCCTAGCTGCGGGAGAACATTATCCGGCCTGCCAGACCTCATCGTTTACTCTCATCTGTTTTGAGGCAGGTTTATCACCCATCTGTACAGTTCCTGTATAGAATCGAAAGGAGATGCCCTATGAAAAATCTCAGAATGCCCGTTATTTTTTCCGGCCATGGCAGCCCGATGGTGGCTCTTGAGCACAACGACGTAACAGAAGGAATGGCAAAAACCGGCAGGTCCGTGATTCAGACCTACGGAAAGCCGAAGGCAATCCTCGCCATTTCCGCGCACTGGTATACAGATGGCACCTTCGTCCAGAGCGACGAGAAGCCGCGGCAGGTCTACGATATGTACGGATTTCCGAAGGAGCTGTATGAGGTAAAGTACCCGGTCAGCGGAAATGCTGAGCTCACCGATGCGGTCCTCTCCCTGCTCGGCGGAACGGTTTCCGTGGACAATTCCTGGGGCATCGATCACGGCACATGGACGGTTTTCGTGCACATGTTCCCCGACGCTGATATCCCGGTCGTGCAGCTCTCCGTGAACGGCCGCCTGACTCCGGCAGAAAGCTATGAACTCGGGAAAAAACTCACTCCTCTCCGCGATCAGGGCTATCTGATCGTCGGAAGTGGAAATGTCGTCCACAACCTGCGGCAGGTGGAGTGGGACAATGAAGGCGGCACCCCGATGACGCTCCGCTTCAATCAGCAGATAACGGACGCAGTCATCAGCGGTGATAACCGGACCGTCATCGATTACGCAAAGCTCCCTGACGCAAGGTATGCCGTTCCGACGCCGGACCATTTTCTGCCGCTCCTTTATTGCCTCGGCGCAGCAGAGGGAGATTCCGCATCCGTCTTCAACAATATCTGCAATCTCGGATCCATGGCTATGACAGGCTTTGTGTTTGCATAACAATTCAGTCCCTGCTCAAGACGCTTCGCATCCCTCGCTGCAGGCAGACAAAACGGGCGACCTTTTAGGGCCGCCCGTTCTATCTGTATGATTGCAATATGGATTGTCAGTCTTTTGCCTGTGATACGTAGTAAGGCAGTGCGACAAAGCAGATGCCGCCGATCATGTTTCCGATCGTAACCGTCACAAGATTATAAAAGTATCCGCCGATCGAGACGGCCTGTCCCGCCGGATCAAGCAGCGCGACCGTGAGCTGCGTCATATTCGCGACGCTGTGCTCAAAGCCGCAGACAATGAATGCGAAGAGGCACCAGAATACCATGATCAGCTTGCCGGCGTCAGACTTGCAGCGGAAGCTGCACCAGATCGCCAGACAAACAAGCACGTTGCAGAGTATGCCGCGAATCAGAAGCGGAACGAAGGGCACCACCATCTTCGTGGCTGCTGCCGTGGCAAGAAAGGTGGCTGTCGCCTCATTGTTCAGCCCGGAGAAATGAAAGAGAACCGCAAGAAGGACAGATCCGGCCAGATTGCCGATCCAGCAGACAATCCACAGCTTCACAGCCTCGGAAACCGTGACCTTCTTCTGGAAGATGCCCGCTGCCATGACCAGGTTGTTGCCGGTAAACAGCTCCGATCCCGCAATAACGACCAGCGACAGCGCAATACCGAAGGCCGCGCCCATGGCAAGCTTCGTCGCCGGCGCCCCCGCCAGCTGGCCTCCGATCGTATTGATCAGCAGATTGCCGAAGCCGATATAGGCCCCCGCTGCCATAGCCATTAAAAAGTAGCCCACCGGATTTTTCTTCAGGAATCCGGACTTCGTTACCGCAGCACTGCCCGCTGCATCAAATGTCTCTTTATACATACGATCCTCCCAATTGTGCGGATTGCACAGATGTAGCAGCAAGCAGCTGCTTATTTTTGACACTTTTATATTATCATACCGTCCGATTCCTGTCATCTGAAAGAAAATTTATTATTCAGAAGCTTTGAAGGCGGGTGATCCTTGTCACCCGCCTTCACCTGAGATCCGCGTACGCAGCCCTGCAACTTTCACACGCCGCCTTCACGCGCCTGACTTCTCCTTCCTTTCTCTCCGTCTCCGCGGCTTCCTGAGGAACGCGATCAGCTCTGTCAGCCATCTCATAATCGTAAACTCCGCAATCGCAAAAACGACGCACAGAGCCGCTGCCCTCACCGATATATCCTCGATGCTGAACAGCGTCTTAAAGCCGGTCGTGCACGCCAGAACAACGCCGATCGCGCACACAATAAAGACAGAGACATGGTACCAGTTGAGCGGCTTCGTGATTTCAGCAAGAATCATAAAACCGATCAGCGAGAGCAGGTACGTGCTTGCCGTCGAAATATCCTTCGATGGAATATCAAACAGAAGGCCGAACTGCATCAGCGCAGCGATCGTGAAAAATGAAGTCAGTGCCGCCGGAAGTGCGCGGAGCAACGTATTCTTGAGGAAACCGTCCTCCTCCTTCTGCTGATTGTCCTCCAGTGTGAGAAGGAACGCCGGAATGCCGATGTTAAACAGCGAGATCATGGAGACCTGGCTCGAATCAAGCGGATACGTAAAGCTGTTCACTATCGAAAACACAGCAAGCAGCAGAGAGAAAATATTTTTATACAAAAACAGCGTCGCCGACCGGGTGATATTATTGACGTCCCGCCGTCCCTCCGCGACGATGTTCTGCATATGGGAGAAGTCCGAATCCATCAGGACGACCTGCGCCGCCTGACGGGCCGCATCTGAGCCTGACCCCATCGCGATCGAGCAGTCCGCCTCCTTCATCGCCAGGATATCGTTCACGCCGTCGCCGGTCATGGCCGCCTTCCGGCCTGAGCGGTGCAGCGCCTCGACAATCTCCTTCTTCTGCTCCGGCTTGACGCGCCCGAAAACGGTGTAATCCCGAACCGCCTCATCGATCATCGCAGGTGTTGTCAGCGAGGTAGCGTCCACATATCTGTCCGCATTTGCAATGCCCGCGGCCGCTGCGATGCGGGACACGGTATGCGGGTTATCACCGGAGATGACCTTGATCTCAACACCCCGGTCACGAAAATATTGGAACGTGCTCTTTGCCGTCTCCCGGATCTGGTCCTTCAGACAAATGAAAAGCACGGCATGTCCGTCCCTCGTGAGAACCAGCACGCGTTCGCCGGCCTCGAGTCTCTTATCCATAAATGATTTCCCGGCGCTCATTTCCTCTGCGTCAAGCAGATATTCCGGCGCGCCGAGACAGTATTCATGCTCCTTCGTCCGAACCTTGGAATACTTGGTCTTTGAGCTGAACGGCTTCACCTCTTCCGCCGGAATGGACGCACCTGTGCCGCTCCACGCACGGATCGCCCGCATCGTGCTGTTCGAGTCGGGAACCGTACCCACATAGTGGGCAAGAAGCTGCCCCGCCTCGCTCTCCTTTGCAAGCGGCGCCGGCTCATTTCCTTCGGCTGCGGGAGAAAGCACAGCGGAAACCGACATCTCGCCGGTCGTGATCGTTCCGGTCTTATCCACGCACAGGACATCCACGCGGGCCAGCGTCTCGATGCTCTTCATATCATGGAGCAGGACCTGCTTTCCGGCAAGTCTCGCCGCACTCATGGCCAGGGCCACGGTTGCCAGAAGGTACATGCCCTCCGGAATCATGCCGGTCAGCGCGCCGGCCATCGATGTCACAGCCGTCTTAGGACCCGTGCCGTTTACACCGATGGACTGATAGAGCAGCAGCGCGCCAATAGGAATTATCGCTATACCGAAAATCCGGATGATCCGCTCGATATCGCGCACCATGTCCGCCGGCTTCTCGCTCACCTGCTTTGCCTTCTGCGTAAGCTTCGCCGCGTACGATTCACTGCCGACGCTGAGAAGCCGCATCCAGGCCCGACCAGACACGACAAAGCTTCCGGAGCGGAGCTCCGCGCCTTCTTTTTTCACAATCTCATCCTGCTCGCCGGTCAGGAGAGATTCATTGACCGAGACCTCACCGGCAAGGACGATGCCGTCCGCCGGGATCTGCTGCCCGCTCTCAAGAAGAACCACATCGTCCTGCACGAGATCCCCCGAAGAAATCTTCTCCTCGCGACCATCGCGCAGCGCCGTATAATCCGTCACATCAAGGAGTGAGAGCTTATCAAGAATGCGCTTTGCGTAGATCTGCTGCGCAATACCGATGAGCATGTTTGCGATGATAACGGGAAGAAATGTCAGTCCCTTAAAGGCCCCGACCGCAATGAGAAGCGCCGCGATCACCGCGAAAATCAGGTTGAAGTAGGTAAATACATTTGACCTGATAATCTGCGATACGCTCATCGACGAATGGTCTTCTACCTGGTTTGTCTTTCCCTGCGCCACGCGCTCCTGCACCTCACCGCTGGTGAGCCCGCGCGGATTCTCCGGCACAGGACTGGATTGTTCTGTCTTCTGATTTTCCTGTATATCCATCGCATACCTCCTCAGACGGAACCCATAAACGTCACGGTTTCATTATGCGTAACTATACAGCACCCAGGGATCGGAACGCTTTGCATTCCTCGTCGTGGTGTTGAATAATCTTCATTATACACCGTTATAGTCCGGGGCACACGCAGAAGTCCGCCGGAAAAGAGATCAGTTTCCACAATCGAGTAGGAGGGGGTGATTAACCCCCGTCCTCTCACACCACCGTGCGTACCGTTCGGTACACGGCGGTTTCAATAGTTGACGTGCACTGACTGGTACGCGATGGCTAAATCATAAAAGCCTGA
>Ga0256404_1001455_pt1 | contig 56996 bp, 47 predicted proteins | sample RumenRJG_01DNA_FD_185990 | JGI IMG/M metagenome (GOLD analysis project Ga0256404, IMG submission 185990) | Bovine rumen microbial communities from Lethbridge, Alberta, Canada - RJG_01 | ecosystem: Host-associated > Mammals > Digestive system > Stomach > Rumen | place: Canada: Alberta | collected... | reverse complement strand
CTGATATCGTTGATATCTATGAAGGTGGCTATATGCACAACCGTGGCGTATTCCGTTCAGAGCAGAACAGCTGTATGAACAATAACATACCTTATTACAGCACTATCAGTCGTGAGAGCATCGTACGTCGCATCAAACGTTATGCTGGAGAGACATTCTCGTTCGAGGACTTTGTTGCCCACGACAGTCGTGAAGCAGGTGCTACCACACGTGCTATGGATGCACCATGGAAGGGCTACCAGATACGCCACTATCAGCATATGCCTGTAATTCACAAAGGCAGTCCAAGAAAAAAGTGAATAGATAAAAGGAAATAATTTACTACCGCAATAATATAAAATAGTAAGAATATGAAAACCATCAAGAATATAAAGATGCTGTCAGCATTGAGCCTTGCCATCGGATTAGCATCGTGCAGTAGCAATAGTGAAGATAATAAAAATGTGGTTGACAATAATATCATCCGTTTCAGTGTAGAACACCCAGCTGCAGTCACCCGTGCTACAGATACCAGTTTTGAGCAAGGTGACAAGGTCGGTATCTTTCTGACAGATCAAAACAAGGTCATAGAACTGGCTGGTAACTATGTAACCAATGTGCCATTGACCTATCAGGGTTCTGCATGGAATACCCCTAAACCGCTTTATTGGAATGAAGGTACTTACGACGTCTATGCCTATTATCCTTATATCCCGTCTATAACTTCAGTTACTGACCAACCCTTCAGCGTTGCCACAGATCAAAATACAGGACAGGGATTTGAAAATAGCGACTTACTTTGGACAGCAAAGAAAGGCATTGCTGCGAGCAGTGGGACGGTTAATCTTCAGTTTTCACATCGCTTGAGTCGTATCCAGCTTCAGTTAGCGAAAAGCGATGATTATGAAGGTGAACTGCCCGACGAGGCAGAGATCTATATTCACAATACGGTTGTTGACGGAACATTAGATTATAATGTCGGTATGGTTACTTGTGAACGTCACGCATCACCCAAGACGATCAAGGCTCGTTCGTTAGGCAACCACTATTATGCGGCCATCGTTATACCTCAACGTTTAAACAACCGAGTTCCTCTTGTTGAGGTGGTGAGTCATGGTGTGTCATATCTTTATGAGAGTCGCTTTTTGTTCAAACCAGGTGTTCAACATAATGTCCAGTTGGTTCTTTCTAATAATCCAGACCGTGTTAAAATTGAGATTGGTGGAGAAATCGTCGACTGGAATTAGCAATTATGGAAACAAAGATGTTAAAGACATATGTCTTGCTGGTGCTGACAGCTTTCTGTATTGTGACACGTGCAGAGCAGGGAGGGGGCAACGGCGGTTTGCAGGCAGGACTCTATATGATGAATTTTGTCAACGGACAACAGGTGTCATTGGAGGATACCAACAATTATGTGAACAATCTGCTGATGAACTACGGCAACGGTTCGTGGATACCTAGTGCTTCGGTCTACTGGCAGGATACCAATGTCAATGCGGACTTTTATGCCTACGCACCTTTCAAGGAAGATGTTACTGATGCAAGGGCTATGGTGCATTGTGTAGCAACTGACCAGACATCGGAAGAGGCTTTTCATAGAAGCGATTTACTTTGGGGGGCAGCGCTGGGACAGTCGCCTTTGGATGGTAAGTTCAGTTTGATGTTAACCCATCAGCTAAGTCTGCTTACGGTCGTTGTTACGGCAGGAACAGGCTTTAGTGAAGGTGAACTAACGACTGAAAATGTAGCAATCACTATTGGTGGTAGTAAGACGTTGGGAATAATAGACTTGCAGAACGGAACAGTGTCGGCTACTGGTGAGGTTGCAGACGTCAAGTGCTATAATAACGGCGATCTTTCCTACAGAGCAGTTTTACTGCCTCAACAGATTCCCTTTGCAGACTTTATTCAGGTAGAGTGGAATGGAAACCGTTATACAATACAGCAGTCGTTCAAATTAGAAGCAAAAAAACAATATCGACTAACAATCAAATTAAACAAGTCACAAGAAGGATTGGACGTTGGTATTGATGGATGGGATGATGATGGTGAAGATTTGGGCGGAACAGCTGAAGGCAGAGCCCTTCTTATGACGGCACGATGTGATGTGGAAGTAACAGATAGTACATCTAGTGACTGGGATGGTAGTCAAAGTGGTGATCTTGATCCCAATCACCCTGCTGTGACGATTACTGCCAAGAGCTACACCCGTGAGTATGGTAATGTGAACCCCGTATTTGAGTATATGACTACTGGAGCGACACTAGTTGGATCTCCAGAGATTACTTGTGAGGCAATAGCTACAAGTCCTGTAGGTTCTTATGACATTGTGGTAAAGAAGGGTTCAGTGAAGAACTATAATGTTTCCTACGTTGCCGGTATGCTAACTATTACCAAAGCCCCGTTGACGATAACAGCCATGAGTTATACCATTACACAGGGTGATGCCTTGCCTACTTTTGAGGCTGAGTATAGCGGATTCAAGAATGACGAGACTGCAGATATTCTCACCAAGAGACCAACGCTGACAACATCTGTGACATCATCCAGTGAACCGGGCACTTTCGACATTGTTGCGTCTGGAGCTGAGGCTCAGAACTATGAAATCAGTTATGTGAAGGGTACGCTAACAATTAATCCAGGCGTATATAAGCTCATATATAAGGTGGATGGCGAAGTATACAAGTCATACGATGTGGTCTATGGTACTGCTATTACGCCAGAGGCTGAGCCTACAAAGGAAGGATATACCTTCAGTGGTTGGAGTGAGATTCCTGCTACAATGCCAGCGTATGATGTAACGATAACTGGTTCGTTCACAAAGGGTGCTTACAAGTTGACATATATGTTGGACGGAGTAGTTTACAAGACTATTAGCTACGATTATGGCGATGCTATCACTCCAGAACCAGCACCCACTAAGGAAGGCTATACTTTCAGTGGTTGGAGTGAAATTCCAGAGACTATGCCAGCGCATGATGTGACTGTCACAGGAACATTCAGCATTAATAAGTACAAGTTGACTTACATTGTTGATGGCGTAGAATACAAGTCTTACGATATTGAGTATGGCGCAACCATTACTCCTGAAGTAGAGCCTACTAAGGAAGGATATACTTTCAGTGGTTGGAGCGAAATACCTGCGACGATGCCTGCACATGATGTAATAGTAACAGGTACATTTACGCTTGATACTGGCATTGAGGAGATAATGAGTAATGCAAATGGTGATGTCATGATTTTTACCATTGACGGTAAGCGAGTGGACAACCTAAAGAAAGGTATGAACATTATCCGAATGAAAGATGGAACCACAAGAAAGGTTGTGGTGAAGTAAAGAATCCATTCTAATTATAAATCTTGCAGGCTGAAGTTATTATGGCTTCAGCCTGCTTTTTTGTTAATTCTAATCAGTAGGAGATGAGAATCCTATTTGTCCATCAGTTCCTTGCCGAAACACTTCTGGAACTCGCTTTCGAAGTTGGGGGTGAGGAGGCCCTTGCCGATGGCGTCGCGAATCTCTTGCATGGTCCAGAAACGGCCAGCGTCAAGTTCTTCGGCAGAGGGGCGGATAGCACCGTCGTAGATGGTGCGATGAACATAGACGAGCTCGCGCTCACGCTTGCTCTCGAACACATATTTGCAGATGAACTGTGGCGTGAATTCGGTGATGCCTAACTCCTCGCGAACCTCACGACGGAGGGCATCGTCGGGTGTCTCGCCGTAATCTATATGTCCACCAACGGCCGTGTCCCATTTGCCAGGCTGTATATCTTTCCATTCAGGGCGCCGTTGCAGGTAGATGTCGCCCTGGGAATTGAACACGTGCAGGTGGACTACGGGGTGTAGCAGATGTGAGCCGCTATGACACTCGCCACGCGTGGCACTACCTATTACGCGACCTTCTTCGTCGACTATCGGGAATAATTCTTCTTGGTTGTCCATATCGGTATTATCTCAGTAGTTCACGACATTGCTCAAGGATAGCCAGCAAGTCGTCCTTCTTTTCTGCTCGCAGCATCTTGATACGGGTCTCACGGAAGTTGGGAATACCCTTGAAGACGGGACTGGCGGCCAGGTGGCGACGGGTGTGGAGAATACCACAGAGTTCTGCCGACTTACCCTTAGAGCGCATTTCCTCTGTGTCGCAACGCTCAATGTTGATGCGGAGTTGCTCTTCCAGAACGTCTATCTTCTCGTCGAGGGTCAACTCACGACGTGAGAATAACCACGGCTGGCCAAAGGTGGCACGACCAATCATGACGGCATCGACACCATACTCAGCGAAGTGCTGATCGGCATCGTCCAGCGACTTGATGTCGCCATTGCCGATAATGGGGATGTGGATGTTAGGATTGCGCTTCACCTCGCCGATGAGTGTCCAGTCTGCCTCGCCAGTGTACATCTGACTACGTGTACGTCCGTGGATGGTCAGTGCCTGAATGCCACAGTCCTGCAACTGTTCAGCCAGCGAGGTGATGATGAGTTGCTCGTGGTTCCAACCCAGGCGGGTCTTGACGGTAACGGGCAGCTTCACGGCCTGTACCACCTTTTCCGTAATCTCCAACATCTTTGGGATGTTTTGTAGCATGCCAGCACCAGCGCCCTTGCCAGCCACCTTCTTCACAGGACAGCCGAAGTTGAGGTCGATGACGTCAGGACCAGCCTGCTCGACAATCTTCGCGGCCTCGACCATCGCTTCGACATCACGACCGTATATCTGGATGCCTACGGGGCGCTCTTCGTCAGCAATGGCCAGCTTCCTGACTGTTGACTTGACATCGCGCACCAGAGCCTCAGCAGATACAAACTCCGTATATACCATAGAGGCGCCAAACCGCTTGCACAGCATGCGGAAACCAATATCTGTGACGTCCTCCATGGGAGCCAGAAAGATGGGGCGCTCGCCCAGTTCTATGTTGCCTATCTTCATATTTATATTCCGACGGCGGAACCGTCGAAGACGCTAAAGTACACTAAAACATTTGAGAAACGCGGCGGATGCCTGCCACCAGCGTATCGACCTCTTCCTTCGTGTTATACAGGGCAAACGAGGCGCGTACGGTGCCTGAGATGCCGAGACGGTCCATTAGCGGTTGGGCACAGTGGTGACCTGTGCGGACGGCAATACCCAGACGATCGAGGAGGGTGCCCATATCGAGGTGGTGGATGGTGCCGACGTTGAAGGAAACGACGGCGTCCTTGTCTGCAGAGAAGCCGCTGACCGCAGGACCGTAGATATGCATCCCTTCAATGGTCTGTAGCTGTTCCATGCAGTAGCGGGTGAGCTCCTCTTCGTGGGCCTTGATGGAATCTAGGCCTACACTATTCAGGAAATCGATGGCGGTGGCTAAGCCGTGGGTGGCCACATAGTCGGGTGTGCCAGCCTCGAATTTGAACGGCAGGCGCTCGAAAGTGGTCTTCTCCCACGTCACTTTGTCAATCATTTCGCCACCACCCTGATAGGGAGGTAGTTTCTCCAACCATTCCTCCTTGCCATAAAGTACGCCAATGCCGGTAGGTCCATACATCTTATGACCACTGAAAGCAAAGAAGTCGCAGTCCATTGCCTGCACGTCAATGGCCATGTGGGGTGCACTCTGTGCTCCATCCACGAGGACGGGAATGCCGTGAGCGTGGGCTGTCTTGATGATATCCTCGACAGGGTTGATGGTGCCCAATACGTTGCTGACATGAGCGATACTGATGAGCTTAGTCCGGTCGGTGATGTGAGTCTCGACGGAATCGAGACACAGACGCCCGTCATCAGTGATGGGCAGATGCTTCACTACGATGCCGTGCTTCTGGGCCTGCAGTTGCCAGGAGACAATGTTGGAGTGGTGCTCCATCTCAGTGACCAGCACTTCGTCACCAGCCTTCATCTGCGACTCGCAGAACGAGGCAGCTACCAAGTTGACGGCCTCTGTGGTGCCTCGTGTAAAGACGATTTCCTCTATCTTACGGGCATTGATAAAGCTACGCACTTTCTCACGGGCGGCTTCGTGCAAGTCGGTAGCCTGCTGACTGAGGTAGTGTACGCCGCGATGCACGTTGGCGTTAACATTGAGGTACTCGTCGCGCATAGCATCGAGCACGCACAACGGCTTCTGTGTGGTGGCAGCATTGTCCAGATATACCAGTGGCTTACCGTATACCTGACGACTCAATATTGGGAAATTTTCTCGTATTTTCTGTACGTCAAACATGTCTTTTTCTTAAAATGCGCGACAAAGGTACGAAAAAATATGCATTATGCCTTGTTTATTATGAATTATTTTGTATCTTTGCACGCAGACAAAACCTTTAAACATATATTGCGTATGAAACAATTTGTACTTACATTGATGATGGCAACTGCAGTTTGCACTACTGCTTTTGCACAAAACAAGGTAAAGAATGTCTATGCCAGTTCTCCAAAACTGAACATGGAAATGTTGCAGAACACCGATCAGACCATTCAGCTGAACCGTTATTTCTTCGCAGGCTACAATACGCTGTGTCTGCCGATGACTGTCGCTGCTGACCAGTTGGGTGATGTTACGATAGAGCGTTTCCACGGAATGCAGCAGGAGGGTGACGTCCTGAAGCTTTATTTCGTAGAGTGCACGAACGAAGGCATCCAGGCTGGTGTGCCTTATCTCGTCAATTCGCCCAAGAGTCAATATCTGCGCATCAAGAATACCGATGCTATCATGTTTGACAGCGAGGTGCAGCCCGTTCGCATGAGCGACAATAACGGCAATGTCGTAACTTTCGGCAGTGCATGGGAAACCGTCGAGAAGGCTGGTCGCTATGGTATTCCTGCTCAGCAAAATGTTACGCCGCTGGAGGCAGTACTGATTAAGACTACTCCAGAGCAGAAGTTCCTGCCTACTCGTTGTGGTTTCACATGGGACCAGCAGAGTGCTTCAGCTAAGGAACTGCGCATCATTCACATCTCACAGTCTGAGGCTACGAACATTAACAACGTCCGCTTCCAGAATATCTCTGAGGATGCTTATGACCTGAATGGCCGCAAGGTGAACAACAGCACCAAGGGTCTGCGCATTCAGAACGGTAAGAAAACTATTGTCAAGTAAGCTGACTTGTTAAAAAGAAAAAAAGCTGCGATTCTTTTGGGAGTCGCAGCTTTTATTATCTGTTTACTTACAGAGTTTACAACCTGAGCATTTGTTCAGCTCTCCACGGAAGCGCTTCTCTACCAAGTAGTGCAAGCGGTCGCGCAACGGTTCAAGCTGCATGTGGTCGATAACCTCATTGATGAAGGCGTTCTGCAACAGCACCTTAGCCTCCTGTAGCGAGATGCCACGCTGACGCATATAGAACAGCGCCGCATCGTTCAGTTGACCAACAGTTGAACCGTGGGCACACTTCACATCATCGGCATAAATCTCCAGCATAGGCTGGTGTACATACGTGCCTCTTTGGTGGCTGTCAGGTTCTGGTTGGTCATCTGCGAGGTGGTCTTCTGTGCTCCGTGCTCTACCAGTACACGACCTGCAAAAGCACCTGTTGCCTTGTCGTCGAGCACATATTTGTAGAGTTCATTAGAGGTGCAATGAGGAACTTTGTGCACAATCAGCGTGTTGTTATCCACATGCTGTTGTTTATCGGCAATGACGCAACCATAGCACTGGCACTCAGCACCTTCGCCAGAGAAGGTGAGGTCGAGCTTGTTGCGAGTAATACCATTATGCAGCGTAATCACATTATGGTTTACACGACTGTTAGCCTGTTGGTCAATATAGACATTGCTTACGCGTACATTCTTATGATGTGTCTCCTCCATGCAATAGAGGTCGAGTGATGCATTCTCGCCAACGTAAGCCTCGATAACCTGAGTGGCCAGGAAGTTACGGTCGTCTGCCGCATGGTCGCAGAACAGCATCTTAATCTCTGCACCCTCTTCGAGCACAATCAGTACACGACGGTTTACCATCAGGTCAACGTCAGAGCGCAGGATGTTGATGACCTGAATGGCACGGTCCACCTTGACGTTCTTGGGCACATAAACATAAAGGCCATCCTGTGCCAGCATGGTGTTGAGGTCAGTAACAGCATCGTTGGCGTGAGCAGCCATGCGATTGTAATACTCGCTGGTGGCAAAGTCCTTTAGGGAACCAATGATAACACCTTCGGGCAGATGACCTTTGGCTTTTTCTTCATGATAGAACATGTCGTTCACCACGAAGTAAAGGCTCGTCGAGAGGTTGGGTACATCACAACGGAACGCGTTGTAAGGGTCGACAGGAATCTGTAGGCGATTCAGGTTCAAACCGTAGTCGGGAGCAAAGAGTGCCTGCATGTCGGTGTATTTGTAGCGTTCCACCTTCTTGGTGGGGAAACCCTGCTTGCGGAAGCGCTCAAAGGCCTCGTCGCGCACGGCATTCATCACACCACTGCTATGCTCGCAGATTATCTCGCGACACTGCTGGTACAAGTCAATATATTGTTGTTCACTACCCATTATTCTTCTCCGATTTCTTCCTTAATCCAATCGTAGCCGTGCTCCTGAATCTGAACAGCTAGCTCAGGGCCACCAGTCTTCACGATGCGCCCCTTGTAGAGCACATGCACAAACTGGGGCTTAATCATCTCGAGCAGGCGGTCATAGTGGGTGATGACGATGCACGAGGTTTCAGGAGTCTGCAACTTATTGACACCCTCAGCCACGATGCGCATAGCATCCACATCCAGACCAGAGTCGGTCTCGTCAAGAATGCTCAACTTTGGCTCCAGCATAGCCATCTGGAAAATCTCGTTGCGTTTCTTCTCACCACCGCTAAAGCCCTCGTTGACAGAGCGGTTAGCCAGCTTAGAATCGAGCTCCACAATCTTACGCTTCTCGCGCATCAGCTTCAGAAACTCTGCAGCGTTCATAGGCTCCAGTCCCTGATACTTGCGCTTTTCGTTGATGGCTGCCTTCATGAAGTTGGTCATCGACACACCAGGAATCTCAACAGGGTACTGGAACGACAGGAACAACCCCTCGTGGGCACGATCCTCAGGCTTCATCTCCAGCAGGTTCTTACCATTGAAGTAAGCCTCGCCCTCTGTTACCTCGTAGAGTGGATTACCCACGAGCACTGCACTCAGCGTGGATTTACCAGAACCGTTAGGTCCCATGATGGCATGTGTCTCCCCGTCGTTAATTACGAGGTCAATGCCCTTTAATATCTCTTTCTCGCCTATGCGAGCGTGTAAGTTCTTAACTTCTAACATATCTTTATCCTACAGTTCCTTCTAATGATACTGATAATAGTTTCTGAGCCTCGACGGCAAACTCCATGGGGAGCTTCTGCAGTACTTCTTTGGCATATCCATTGACGATGAGGCCTACGGCCTGCTCAGTAGGGATGCCTCGCTGATTGCAGTAGAACAACTGGTCCTCTGAGATTTTCGAGGTGGTAGCCTCGTGCTCGAAGACGGCAGTGTCGTTGTGCACATCCATATAGGGGAAAGTATGTGCGCCACAGTCAGAGCCTAGCAATAGGGAGTCGCAACTGGAGTAGTTACGGGCATTATCAGCAGTAGATGCCGCACGTACTAGTCCACGATATGAGTTCTGTGAGTGACCAGCGGAAATACCCTTAGAGATAATCGTCGACTTGGTGTTCTTGCCGATATGAATCATCTTCGTACCCGTATCTGCCTCTTGATAGTTGTTGGTGACGGCTACCGAATAGAACTCGGCAACACTGTTGTCGCCACGTAGAATGCATGAGGGATACTTCCACGTGATAGCCGAACCCGTCTCTACCTGTGTCCACGACAACTTAGAATCAACACCGCGTAAATCGCCACGCTTTGTTACGAGATTTAGTACACCTCCCTTACCATTCTCATCGCCAGGATACCAGTTCTGAACCGTTGAGTACTTGACTTCTGCACGATTCATTACGATAATCTCAACGATAGCAGCATGCAGCTGGTTCTCATCGCGCATGGGGGCTGTACAGCCCTCCAAATACGATACGTAAGCATCGTCGTCAGCAATAATCAGCGTACGCTCAAACTGTCCCGTGTTTCGGGCGTTGATGCGAAAATACGAGCTGAGTTCCATAGGACAGCGCACCCCCTTGGGGATATAGACAAACGAGCCATCGCTGAAGACGGCGCTGTTCAAGGCTGCAAAGAAATTGTCCTTATAAGGTACCACCGAGCCCAGATACTGTTTTACCAAGTCGCCGTGTTCCTTGATGGCCTCACCGATGGAGCAGAAGATAACACCCTTTTCGCGCAACTTCTCCTTGAAAGTGGTTTTTACGCTTACTGAGTCCATGATGGCATCGACAGCAGTATTGCCAGAGAGTGCCAGTCGCTCCTCCAAGGGGATGCCCAGCTTGTCGAAGGTCTTCTCCAATTCGGGGTCAATACCAGCGACAGAATCGCTGGACACACTCTTCGCGGTGGGGTCGGCGTAGTAGCTGATGGCCTGATAATCGATGGGAGGCACGTGGACGTGGCCCCAGGTAGGCTCCGTCTGCTCTTTCCAGTAGCGGAACGCCTTCAAGCGGAACTCAAGCATCCACTCAGGTTCCCCTTTCTTAGCAGAGATGAGCCGAACGACGTCCTCGTTCAGCCCCTTCTCTATGATTTCAGTATGTACATCGGTAGTGAATCCAAATTCGTATTTCTGTTCAGCTACCTGTTTTACAAACTCGTTACTCATTACAGTTTCTGTTCTACCTCGATCTCTGTGAAGGTCTCGATGATATCGCCAACCTGAATGTCGTTGAAGTTAACAAGTGAGATACCGCACTCCAGACCGGTAGCAACCTCCTTGGCATCGTCCTTATAACGCTTCAGAGCGTCGATAGGAGCGGTGTGGATGACGATACCGTCGCGGATAACGCGGGCTTTGTCCTTGTTGTGTACCTTACCCTCGGTAACCAAACCGCCGGCAACGGTACCCACCTTGGAAATCTTGAAGACCTGCTTCACCTCAATCTCACCAGAGACTATCTCCTTCTTCACCTTGTCGAGCATACCCTGCATGGTCTGCTTCACATCGTCGAGTGCGTCGTAGATGATAGAGTAGGTGTTGATTTCAACACCCTCACGATCGGCAGCACGACGGGCATCAGCAGAAGGACGCACCTGGAAACCAATGATGATTGCCTCAGAAGCACTGGCCAGCATAACGTCGTTCTCTGAAATCTGACCTACGGCCTTTGAGATGACGTTGACCTGCACCTTCTCAGTAGAGAGCTTGATGAATGAGTCAGAGAGTGCCTCGATAGAACCGTCGGTATCACCCTTCACGATGATGTTCAACTCATGGAACTCACCCAGAGCAATACGGTGTGACAGTTCGTCAAGACCCAGCTTGGTGGTGGTTCGCAAGCTCTGCTCACGCTGCAGTTGGATACGCTTGTTAGCGATCTCACGAGCCTCCTGTTCAGTCTCCATGACGTGGAAAGAGTCACCAGCGGTAGGAGCACCGTTCAGACCTAAGATGATAGCTGGCTCAGAAGGACCGGCCTTCTCGATACGCTGGTTACGCTCGTTGAACATGGCCTTAACCTTACCCCAGGCAGTACCTGCGATAACTACGTCACCCACCTTCAGCGTACCATTGGACACGAGGACGGTAGAGACATAGCCACGGCCCTTGTCGAGTGACGACTCGATGATGGAACCTGTAGCCTTACGGTTGGGATTAGCTTTCAGGTCGAGCATTTCTGCCTCCAGCAGCACCTTCTCCAGCAGTTCATAGACACCCTGGCCTTTCTTGGCGCTGATTTCCTGACACTGGTACTTACCACCCCAGTCCTCAACGAGCAGGTTCATATTAGCCAAGTCCTCACGAATCTTATCGGGGTTAGCACCTGGCTTGTCAATCTTATTGATAGCAAAGACCATAGGTACGTTAGCAGCCTGAGCGTGGGCGATAGCCTCCTTGGTGGTAGGCATCACAGAGTCGTCGGCAGCAACGATAATGATAGCGATATCCGTTACCTGAGCACCACGGGCGCGCATAGCGGTGAAAGCCTCATGACCTGGGGTGTCGAGGAAGGTAATGCTATGACCATCCTTCAGTTTTACATTATAAGCACCGATGTGCTGCGTGATACCGCCAGCCTCACCTGCAATCACGTTAGTGTTGCGGATGTGGTCGAGCAGCGAGGTCTTACCATGGTCTACGTGACCCATCACCGTAACGATAGGAGCGCGAGTAACGAGATCGTTCTCGTCGTCCTCCTCTTCCGTAATGGCGTTCTGTACCTCGGCAGAGACATATTCGGTAGTAAAACCGAACTCGTCAGCCACAATATTGATGGTCTCAGCATCCAGACGCTGGTTGATAGACACCATGATGCCGATAGACATACAGGTACCGATAACCTGGTTGACGCCTACATTCATCATGGTGGCCAACTCAGAAACCGTCACGAACTCAGTGAGCTTCAGCACCTTGCTCTGTGCTGCCTCTGCTGCCATCTCCTCGCTCATGCGCTCGGCAACAGCGTCACGCTTTTCACGACGATACTTGGCACCCTTCTTGTTCTGGTTCTTCGAGGTCAGGCGAGCCAGCGTCTCCTTGACCTGACGTGCTACTGCCTCGTCGTCAACTTCCAACGGCTTGACGGGACGGTTCTTCTTGTTCTTCTTGCCCTGACCCTGCTGCTGGTTGTTATTACCACCTTTGTTGTTATTGTTGTTCTTGTTCTTACCTTGCTGACCAGCCTGCTTAGCTGCAGCCTCGATATCGACCTTGTCGGTACGGATGCGTTCGCGCTTTTTACGCTCACCAGCAGCCTTCTCCTCACGCTCCTTGCGACGCTCCTCCTTAGACTTCTTCTTAGGACGTGTGCTCTGATTGAGTGAGTCGAGGTCTATCTTGCCCAACACATTCAACTGGGTTGCAGGCTTTATGAAGTCACCAGGAGTCTTGGCCAGTGAAGGCTCGACATTGTCAGCAGACTCTTCAGCAACATCCTCATCTTCATCCTCAACAACGGGCTGTTCCTGGATAGGAGCTTCTTGGATTACCTGAGGCTCTTCTTCCTTGACGGGCTCTGGCTCTGGTTCCGGCTCCGGCTCTTGTTCTGGAGTAGGAGCAGCCTTAGGCTTACCAATCTGCGAGAGATCAATCTTGCCCAGTGTCTTCAGACCAGTGCGCTGTTCCAGCATCTCTTCGGTCTTGGTGACTGCTTTCTCAGCCTTTTCGGCCTTCTCGACTTTCTTTTCCTTTGCTTTCTTGGTAAATATCATATCGGCTTGAGTCTTCACTGCCTTGTCGGTGCTGAACTCGTCAACCAATGCCTGATACTGTTCGTCAGAAATCTTGGTATTTGTCGTAGCGTCATCGCGAATCTCGCCCAGACTGCTCTTCTTCTTCAGGAAATCAACAGCCGTCTGAAGTCCTATATTCAGTTCTGATAATACTTTATTTAATCGTACACCCATTAATTCTCAATTTTCAATTTTCATTATTCAATTTACTCGAACTCGGCCTTCAATACCTCAAGTACGTGGTCAACAGTCTCCTCCTCGAGGTCAGCCTTCTCAATCAGCATCTCGCGTGGAGCGTTCAACACAGCCTTGGCAGTATCCAAGCCGATAGCCTTGATAGAATCGATAATCCACTGGTCAATCTCGTCAGCGAACTCGTCGAGGTAGATATCCTCGTCGGCCTCACCTTCGTTGACTACGCGGAAGACATCGATGGTGTACTCAGTTAACATAGAGGCGAGCTTGATGTTCAGACCACCCTTACCGATAGCCAAGGAAACCTCCTCAGGCTGCAGATAGACCTCAGCCTTGTGCTCCTCAGGATTCAGTGTAATGCTGGTAACCTTAGCAGGTGACAAAGCACGCTGGATGAACAACTGGGTGTTGCTGGAGTAGTTGATGACATCGATGTTCTCGTTACACATCTCACGGACAATGCCATGAACACGACTACCCTTCACACCTACACAAGCTCCTACTGGATCGATGCGGTCGTCGTAGCTCTCGACAGCCACCTTGGCACGCTCACCTGGCATGCGGGCAATACGACGGATAGTAATAAGACCGTCCTGAATCTCAGGAACCTCGGCTTCCAACAGACGCTCCAAGAACTGGGGACTGGTGCGTGAGAGGATGATGCGAGGATTGTTATTCTCGTTCTGTACTTCCTTGACAATAGCACGTACGGTTTCACCCTTGTGGTAGTTGTCAGAAGGAATCTGCTCCTGCTTCGGCAGGTGCAACTCATTACCCTCATCGTCAATAAGCAGTACCTCGCGCTTCCACATCTGGTAAACCTCAGCACTGACAACCTGACCGACCTTGTCCTTATACTTGTTGTACAGAGAGTCGTGCTCCAGTTCCAGAATCTTGGAAGCCAGTGTCTGGCGCAGGTTCAGAATAGCACGACGACCAAACTTCTGGAAGTCAACCTCCTCAGAAACTTCTTCGCCAACCTCATAGTCGGGCTCGATCTTCTGGGCCTCAGAAAGTGCAATTTCTTTGTTCTCGTCCTGTACCTCACCATCGGCAACCACAATACGGTTGCGATGAATCTCAAAGTCACCCTTGTCAGGGTTTACGATGACGTCGTAGTTCTCGTCAGAACCGAACATCTTGGCAATCACGTTGCGGAAGCTTTCCTCCAATACGCTCACCAGGGTAGTGCGGTCAATGTTTTTTGTCTCTTTAAATTCCTGAAAGGTCTCAATCATTGATGGACCCTTCACACTCTTTACTGCCATAAGATATTATTTTTTAATTTTTAATTCATTTGAAATTGAGCTGATACTTACAGTACTTCACATCAGTGGTCTTGTAGGTTTTGTCAACCTCTACCAGCACGGGGCGTTTTTTGCCTTCCTGATGCTGCTTCTCCTTGACAGTAACCACAAATGTGTTGTCGTCGCTGGCAGACTTCAGTATTCCCTGAAGTTTGATGCCATCGTTCTGTAATACCTCTACCTCCTTACCAATATGGTTCTTGTACTGCTGCAGTACCTTGAAAGGCTGACCGATACCGGCAGAGCCTACCTCCAATTCATAATCGCCGAGCTCTTCGCCAAGCTTCTCCTGTAAGAAACGGCTCAACTCAGCACAATCTTCAATCCATACACCATCGGCATGGTCAATCTCAATGACGATGCGATCATCGCCAGTCATTTCTACATCTACCAAATAATAGTCGCCCTTCTCGAGCCACTCCTCAACTGCTGTCTTAATGACGTTTTTGTCTATCATATTTATTTTGTTAATTAAAACAAGAATGCGAAGCCATACTTTGACTTATTAAATCAAAGAATGAGAGGCTCTTGCGAACCCCTCATTCCTCTGAACGGGTGCAAAGGTACGCATTTTCTGCGAACCCTGCAAGTATTTCTCTCTTTTTCTTTATCTCAATGCCATAAAATACAATAATTTACGACTTTTTCTCTTCTGTGAACTGTCGGATAGCTGCTATCAAGGCATCGTTCTCCTCTGGTTGTTGGGCAGAGATACGGAAGTGCCCACTGGAGAGTCCGTAGAAGTTATAACAGTCGCGAATCAGCATGCCATGTTCGTGGATGAGGTAGTTTTTCAATGCAGCACCGGTGGCGTCGTTCAACTCGCAGAGCATATAATTTGTCTTGGTTTCAAATATGCGTATGCCCTCAATTTTCCGTAGTTCACTACGCAAACGTTGGGTTTCGGCGAGATACGCATTGACATCGCTGATAACTGGCGGCCTGTGCTGAATGAGGAATTTCCCTGCCTCAATACTCAGTGCGGGAATAGACCACGGATGACGTAAGGCACGAAGCAAGAGAATGGTACTTGGGTGGGCAGTGATATAACCTAATCGCAAACCAGGTACACTGTATTTCCTACTCAGTGAATGAATGAGTATCACGTTGGGAAGTCCCTGTACTTCACGTGCTTCGAGTAATGGCTCTTTGGTAAAGGCACCATACGACTGGTCGATGACAAAGGTGTAGCGTGGTGAACGGCGAACCACATAGTCAACAAACCCTTTCTTCAGCACGTTGCCTGACGGGTTATTGGGATTGCACACCCAATAGACACGGTCTTTTGGCAGCTCCGTTATCTCATCGCCACTCTCATAGGTGATGAGATGCTTGTTCAGTCGGCAGGCGTCAGCATATTCTGAGTAAGTGGGCTGAGGGATGATGGAACAACTGCGACGGAACAGTTGGGCAATAATGTAAACTGCTTCGGTGGCACCATTAGTGACGAGCACGCTTTCTGGTGTTATGCCTAACTGCTTGGCTATCAGCTTTTCAAGTTGTCGCGGTTGTGACTCTGGATAGTTGGTGAGGACATTGATATGATCCATCAGATATTCTTTCAGCGCACTGTGGTCAGCATGCTGATAGATGGTACTGCTGAAGTTCATCTGTACCAAGTCGTTATAGCGATATCTATCATCCCCGTGTCCGTCTATCATTTCTTGATATGTATGGTTAACATGTGTGAGTCAAAAGTTATTCCTTCGCTTTCGATGAATGCTGACAACACTTCCTTGTCAGCTAATTGTCGAGGCGTGCCGACATACAGTTGTTTTGAAGTCATCAGCCAAAGGGTGTCTGCTAATTGCAGGGAGATTTCTACATCGTGTGTTGACAGAAAGATGGTTTTCTGCTCGTCGTGCGCCAAGCGTCTTAATAGCTGAAGGAGTTCCACTTTGCTGGGGTAGTCGAGAAATGCCGTTGGCTCATCGAGATAGATGATGGGTGTCTGTTGGGCTAACGCTTTGGCAATCATGACTTTCTGACGTTCTCCATCGCTGAGCGATTGTACCAAGCGGTGGCGTAAAGTATCGATGCCTACCAATTGGATGGACTCGTCCACGATTCGCTGGTCATCCTTCGACATCACTCCCCAGAAACCTGTATAGGGTGCACGTCCCATAGCTACCATCTCGTCGACGGTCATGTTCCTGACATGTGGCTTTTCAGTTAATACCACACCTATCAGCTGACTGAGTTCTTGGTCAGAATATGTGCTGAGGGACTTGCCTTGCAGGAGTATGTCACCTTCCAGTGCAGGAAGAAAAGCAGACAGCGTGCGTAATAGCGTTGACTTGCCAACGCCATTTCTACCCAGCAAACAGGTCAACTCGCCACTACAGATAGTAGCGTTCAGCTGATGGGCAACGGTCTTTTTCCCGCCTTTGATAGTGTATCCGATGCTTAGGTCTTGTAGTATAACACTTTCCCTCATGCTGCAAAGATACACATTTTATATGGAATAACGTGCGATAAAAGCCGAAAAAATCTTATTTTGCTTCAACAATGCTCTATTTCCCGTCAAGATGAGCTGTTTACGAGCACGTGTCAGTGCGACATTAAGCTTGCGGTCTATAGTGTGTCCGTCCTCCTGAAAACAGTTGGCGGTTAAGAAATCGAGCCCGTCATTATCCTGAACACCTGTTGAGTAGATAATGACATCGCGCTGAGAACCCTGATAACGTTCTACCGTATCAATGCTGATATTTTCCAGTTGGGGTAAACCCAGCTGCACGATTTTGCGGCGTATCAAGGCTATCTGGTGGCGATAGGTCACGATGACACCTATGCTACGACCAGCATCAAAACGCTCGCTGCCTATCTGACGATAAAGGCGGCGCAGCACGTCAGCCACCAATGAAGCCTCATCATCGGCAGGAAGGAAAAGCACCCTGTGTTGTTTTAACTGGTCGTCGAGCACGTCTTCCGAGGGTTCAGGATAGTTGAGTTCCGTCTCCAACTGATGGGGACAGGGTACTGGTTGCAGTTGCTCTTGCTGATAGAAGAACTCATTGGGGAAAGCTGCAATATCCGGATGCATACGCCCCTGACGCTGAAGAATGCCTACAAACTCTCTGCGTCCAGCCTTTCGTTCCTGCTGTAACAGACGTTCAAAGAGTGACAGGCGACAGCCATGCAGTCGGGGATCATCGTCGGGCTGTGCCACCACTGCAGGCAACTGCTTATGGTCGCCAATAAGAATAAAGCGGTCGATGCTGTCTGACGAAAGCAGACCAACGATATAAGGCTCTAGAATCTGAGAAGCCTCATCAACAATACACAGTGAAAAGTGCTTCATGCTCAGCAAGAAAGGACGCGTCAGCAAGGTCAGTGTGGTACTGACCACGATGGGCACACGTTCCAATCGCTGACGGATATCGCTCAACTTGGGTTTCTCGTTGAAGGCACTACTCAGCAGGCGATGTGCAAAACGAGGGTCGCAGGCTGCCTCACTACCCAGACGCAGATAGTCCTGTCCACTCTCTTCCAGCATGGCACATATCTCATCGACAGCTCGATGGGTGTAGGCGGTCAATAAGAGGGGATGTGAGGGGTGAGAGGATAGCTCTTCTTCTACCAGAAAACGTAGGGCCATAGAGGTTTTACCTGTTCCAGGAGGTCCCTGCAGCAGGAAATAGTCATGAGCTTGCTTGGCGCGCAACAAAATGTCGTCGTAAGCAGGATGATAGGAGCGGGAGAGTCGTTGCGAAGTGTCCTGGCGAGGAGCAAGACTGCCCATTAGCAAGTGACGCTTTTGGGGAGAAGCCCCACAGAAAGCCATCAGGCTACGAAGTGCTGCCGTGGTAGTAGCATCTGAAGTAGCCGGTTCGATAACATAGCTCTCTTTGCGAAGAATGTCGGGGGTCTCTTGTCTGTTATCATTAGGCCATACCGCTATCTCTTCATCATCGATGCGTTCTATCATACCTTTATTTAATATATGATGACAGAGGTCTGGGTCGCCATCTTTGTGATAGTAATAGACCATATCGCCTCGACGTAGTTCTTCGTCGGTGTCCTGCGTCAGAAGCTGGGCAAACTGTTCTCTGAAGATAAACGTCACCATGCGCTCCAGATAGTTTTGCTCTGTAGCGGATAGACTATGCAAGGGCTGCAGCGTGCGTTCTATCTCTGGACGTACATAACGATGGAAGAAGTCGGACTTCTCTTGTCGCTGCAACAGCACGTCGGGCTGTAACTGCGACAACACAGAGGAGAATCCCTTACGGGCAATCTTCATTTCCATGGCCACGATGAGATTGCGTAGATGGATGGCTTCACGAAACAAAGCGTCGTTATTAGCTACATCCAGCAGTCCTTGGCTGGCTGGATATTTCGAGTAGAGCAGTCGGATGTCCACGCTGTCGGCATCCAACTGAAAGTTATGGCGCAGCACACCATAATAAAGTAGTACCTGTACATAGTGGGCCTCTCTGAAGCCTACCCATTTCTTGCCAGACTTCTGCTCCACCAGCAGACGCATATCGCTGGTCATCAGGTCGACACGTCCACGCAGTCCCAGTGCCTTGCAGACAAACGAGGGTTCCAGCAATGCCTTGTCGCGGTCGTATTCTTCGAACAACACGTCTACTGCCTCGCGGATGTTGTTCACCTGGTGCAAGGCATCCGTCTTGAACTTGGCAGGATTGAAGTCTTCGCAGGTGCAGAACTGCAGAGCCTGTTCGCTGAACGAGGTGCGAAGCATGTCGCCGAAGTCTGCCGCTGGGTCGTGGATAATCTGGTCCAGCGCTGTACCTGCAAAGTTACCTAACAGGATGGGCGCCGTGTTTGACGTGGGCTTCAGACGATTGATGAGATGCGCCAGCGGATGATGTCCATAGTCTTGGAAGCAGGCAGCAATGGCAGAGATGTCTACCAGCACGTCGGGCTCCACTACCTGAAGCCCGTCGTCCAGCACGCTCACCTTCAATCCCTCAAACAGTTCATTTTCTTCCATGCTACAAAGGTAGCCCTTTTTTCAGCAAATAGATATATTACTGCACCTTTGAGGTCATCTGGTTGCGCAATCCTTTGTAGCCTGTCAGGTAAGCCTTAGCAGAACCGAAAGAGAGGAACATGTCAAGACGTACGGGCAGGTGGTTCTTATCATCGGTGATGTAGAAGCGGATGAGCTCGTGGTTCTTGCCATCCTCACGTTCGATGAACGAGAATACCAAACAACGGAATTTCGTGTCGCTGTTCTTCATCTTCACATTGGTGGTACCATTATACTTCAGCCAAGAGTTGGTGACTGTCGAGGCATCGGCAATGGGCAAGGGAATCTTGTCACCCACCTTTAGCTTCGAGGCGTCGAAGTTGCGGGCACGCAGATAGACACTCATCATGTCGTAGAGACAGTCTTTGTACTCTGACTCCTTCCAGTAGTGCTCACCGCGACTATTAATCTCGTGCTGTTTCAGGTGGCAGTTACCCTTGGGGTAGGTGTACCACAGCTCGTCAACGTAGTAGCGCTTGCCTTCGCGAGCTCCCTTACGATAGTAAAGAGGCGCAATGTCCAAAGTTGTGTAGCTGAGCAGTGTGTCACGCATAACGAACATATTGTCCAAACTACTGTTACCACGAGTGATAAGACTGCAACGGAAGGCGTCCTGTCCCTTAAAGGTTGACTGAACAGTCGACATAGAAGCAGTACCCACCTTCATCCATACGAACTTCCAGTTGAAGTAGAGGTCGTAGCCTACAAACTCGCCCGACTTAAAGGCGTTATTCTCAATACCACACTGGGCAAATGATGACAGGAACGTCATGCTGAATACCCATAAAATGATGAATCGTTTCATATCTGTTATCTTTTTGTCTCTAAACTATTTCTTAATATACTTTATTCCTAACTGCGCAGCGCGATCCGCATTGCGGTTCTTCTTCTGTCGCTTCTTGTCATTTTTCTTCTTGACGAGTGCCGACGGTTTCTGCTGGTTCAGTGGCAATTGCGTCAGGTTCCACGATAGCGTAATATCGAACTTCGCCTTGGTCTCTATCTCACGCGGATAGTAATAGACAGCTTCTGCCTGTTCGTCAGCATCGTAGTTGCCGGTATCCCACACTCCATTACCATTGCGGTCGATGAAGGCTCGTGCATAGTAGGTACCGGGGTTCACATAGTAGAATGCTGCCGTATGGTCAGTGCCCATCTTGCTCTGAGTCAAAGGCTTATCACTCTTGTCAAGCAACTGTACGACAACAGCAGCACTGTCTGTATAGCCACTGATGTCCAGGAACAGCGTTGCATAGTCGTCGAGTGTCTTCACCTTGATACCTTGCTTGTAGGGTTTGCACGCCATACCATAGATATCAATGATGGCGGCACTATCGACCTCAAAGCTATATTCCGCTCCTGGTCGCCAGTCGACCAATAGCTCATAGCTACGTAAGAGGCTGTCGCGTTGGTGGAACTCGTAATTGGCATTATACCATAGCGTGTCAATCTTCGTATAGAGGTGGATGCCTGCCGTATCCAAAATCGCTGGCGGTGTGGGTATCTCAATATTGATGGGACGGTTGGGGTCCATTGCCTGCGCCACGCTGTATTTGGGCTCCAAAGGTTTTGTGGGGTAGATACTGTCGTAAGGCTCTTCGCGTTTACGCTTCTTCTCCTGTAACTTGAACCATGATTCGTATTCTTTCTGCTGAGCCTTTACACGCTTGGCATAGGGCGTCTTCGCCAGTGCCTCTATCGTGTCAGTCTTTGACACCAACTGCCCCAGTGAGTCAGTCATTAGGTAATTCATCTCGAACGACAGCGTGTCTTGGTTGACCAACAGCGTGTCGCGTAACCAATAGGTGATAGAGTCTTTCTTGGCGTTGGTCTCCACGATGAAGGCATTGTCGCTATTGAAGTTCAGACCGCGGATAGTTGGCAGCTGTTCGTTGCCATAGCTGAAGAAAATGTTTATGCGGTCGGCATCCTTGCGCTCTGTCTTCAGCAGATAGCGGTTAGTCTGTAGTTCTTGGAAAGCCGTCAGCACAATGTTGTCGGGGTAGTAGTGCATGTAGTGCACCTGTGCGATGCTGTCAATGTGCAACGTGTCGCGCCAGATGGTGTCCTGACGCATGTCGGGCTTGACGTATGGCTTGTAGGTCTCGTGCGAGAAGGCTATCATCTCACTCTTCTGCGTAAACATATAATTGCCGTCGGCATCCTGCAAGGCGTAGATGCGATATTCGCCCTCGGCAACACCCTTGATGACAAAGTGACCGTTGGCGTCGGTACGTGCCACGCGCAGCAGGGGCTTCGTCTTGAAAGCGGAGTCTGCCAAGTCGCTATACAATCCTACGAGGATGCCTGCCACAGGGTCCAGGTTCTCGGCACTAAGTACCGAACCCGAGACTTCGAGGGTGTCTGTCTGCTCGCCCGTTGAGAAGGTAAAGGTGTAGTTACCCATCGGGTTGTCCTCGTTGTTGTCGCTGATGGCATCGCTGAAGTCTATGGTATAGGTCATGTTGGGCTTCAGTGTGTCTTTCAGCTCTACGACGATTTTCTTACCCTTGGCCTGAATGTCGGGCATCTCTATCTGTGGCGGTGAGACGATGACGTTCTGTGTGGCATCAGCTAGTTTGATATATTCGTCGAAATAGATGGTTACCTTCTTGGTCTTCACGCCTGTAGCCTTGTCAGCGGGTATACTACCAATGACCACAGGTGGGTCGTCGTCGTACCATCCACCATCAGGTGAACCCATGCGAGCACAACCCACAGCCAGTAGCAAACAGCCTACAGCCAATAACCAATATTGCAGTCTCCTCATGCGTTCAGTTTCAATAGTTGGTCGATATGTTCGCGTGAATTGCTCAGTCGGGGCACCTTGTGCTGACCACCCAGCTTGCCCTTCATCTTCAGCCAGTCGTTAAACAGGTTGGGACGTGCTTGGACGATTTCCAGGTGTTGCAGGGTGATGTCCTTATAGCGCTTGGCTTCATAGTCGCTATTGATTTCCTGCAGGTGCTTATCCAGCAGGTCGGCAAACTGTGCCAAGTCGTTTGGTGCCTTGGAGAATTCGATAAGCCACTGGTGGCGGCACTTGGCATTAGCGTCCATGAAGACAGGAGCAGCCGTATATTCGAGCACCTCAGCACCGGTTTGTTCACAGGCGTAGGCCAGTCCCTTCTCTGCATTATCGACGATAAGCTCCTCACCAAAGGCATTGATGAAGCTCTTCGTGCGACCGCTAATCACGAACTTATAGGGATTGGTGGAGGTAAAGCGGACGGTATCGCCAATCATATAGCGCCACAGACCACACGAAGTGCTGATTAGCATGGCATAGTTTTTGTCCTTCTCGACACCCCACAGTGGCACTATCTTGTGCTCTCCGATTTTGTCGGAGAGCTCTTGGAACTCATAGAACACCCCATAATCCAGCATCAGTAGCATCGCCTTATCCATCGGGTCGTCCTGTAGTCCGAAGAATCCCTCTGAGGCATTATATGTCTCCATATAGTGCATATTGGGCGAGGTAATAAGTTGCTCATACTGCTTGCGATAGGGCGTGAAGGCCACACCACCGTGGAAGAATACCTCGATGTTCGGCCACACCTCTTCCAGATGCGTCTTACCCGTCATCTCCATCATGCAGTTCAGCACGGAGAGCATCCAGGAGGGTACGCCGCTGATATTGGTCACGTTCTTATTCATCGCCTCACGGGCTATGCGCTCACGCTTCACCTCGAAGTCACTCAGCAACGCCGTCTCCTTCTTAGGCACGCGTATCAGGTTTACCAGCGGATTGATGTTCTCTATCAGGATAGCGCTGAGATCACCCACCAGCGACCCTGCCACGTTGTAGTTAGGTGCATGACTGCCACCCAGTATCAATCCCTTGCCGTCAAACATCCGCGATTTGGGATTATTCCTCAGGTAGAGTGCCACTGAGTCGCGTCCGCCAGCATAGTGAATCTTCTGCAGACCCTCATCGCTGACAGGGATGAATTTCGACTTGTCGTTTGTCGTTCCGCTTGATTTGGCATACCACCTGACGCGTCCGGGCCACAGCACGTCGCGCTCTCCATGACGCATACGGTCAATGTCGCCCTTCAGTTCTTCGTAGGTGTTGACGGGTACCATCGCCGTGAACTGCTCGTAGTCTTTGATATTGTCAAAGGCATGATTCCTGCCGTATTCCGTATCCTTTGCGGTATGTATCAAATGTTCCAGCACTGCCCGTTGCAGTGCCTCTCCCCCTTTCAGATGCTTCTCCAAAGCCTTCTGACGGGGCTTAAACACATTTCCTATTATCTGAGTCAGACTCATGGTCGTACAAATATTTGCCTGCAAAGGTAATACTTTTTTCTGAAACCACACATTTTCTCCTTACCTTTTAATAATAATAAGCAAAAAGCAGGCTGAAGTCCATATGTCTTCAGCCTGCAATGTTAATAAAAAGAATGGATCCTTTATTTCACCACTACTTTTCGTCTATTTATGATATTCAGCCCCTTTTGAGGTTCATTAATTCGCTTGCCATCAATAGTGAAGTATTTCATTTCAGCTTTCTTCTCCATCTTGCTTGTGTTAATTCCGACAGGTGTGCCTTCCTCAATATAAATAAAGTCCTTCCAACCAATAGTTGCTTTGTACTTATCGATAGTGCCACTTGGCACATACAGCGTAGCATTATTAAATGTATTTTGGGAGAAAGTTCTTTCACTCGATGATTTGCCGATTATTTCAGATGGATTTTCTATCAGTGAAATAACTGTGAGGATATCTGAATCCTCAAATGCACATTTACCAATACTTGTTATACTATTTGGTATAGTTACAGATGTTAAAGATTTACACCAAAAGAATGCATATTCACCTATACTTGTTACATTATTTGGTATAGTTACAGAGATTAAAGATGTACAACCATGGAATGCACTTACTCCAATAGCCATTATACTATTAGGAAAATTGATGTTGGTCAGATTTCTACAACCAGAGAACGCTTCATTTCCAATTTTTGTTACACTATTGGGAATTGTGACTGAAACTATGCCATAACAACCTGTAAAAGCATTGCCTATTGTTGTTATGCCCAAAGGAACTATCAGGTCCGTTATTTCAGTATTATCATCATTATACAGATGATGAGCATAGTAGAGTGGATTGTCAGCATTTTGTTCTGAGAACATTTGAATCCATGTTGTTAGATTTTTTACTATAACTTTTTTCAGTCCAAAGCACATACCAAACGCGGCATCGCTGATATTTATCACACTTTCAGGAAAAGTTAAAGATTCCAAATTATCACAAGACCAAAATGCATTAGTTTCAATTAATGTCACATTATTGCCAAAAGTAACAGATTTCAGACCATAGCATTCGTTAAATGCATGTCTTTTAATAACAGACACCCCATCAGGTATGATTAAATCTGTTATTTCAGTATTCTCGTCGCAATACAAGTGATGTGCATATTTGATAGGAGTATCTTCATAACTGTACACATCTATATCGCACCATGCAGCTATGTCTTTCACTATAACCTTTTTCATATTTGAGCAGTCATAAAATGCACGTCTTCCAATGGATTTTATATTACTGCCAATTGTTATAGAATTCAACCCTCTACAGTCTTGAAATGCTTTATCGCCAATAGATGTTACTTTCCGAGTTCGATTCATAAAGGTAACTACATCTGGAATCTTAACTTCATGACAATTGCGATATTTATTATCTCCATATGTTACCTCCAACTCTTTATAGTCATTAATATAGTTATAATAAATAGTCACCCCATCTTCATTTTCTACTGCAATGTCGTAAGCTAAAGCCTTACTTCCAAGCATGCTCAGGAATATGATGAGCAGTAAAATGTAATTTTGCCGTTTCATAGTTTCTTCTCCTTATAATTGTTCTTTATCTCTTTAAACTTTATTGTGAACACTGTTGCAGTCTTAGGATCTTTTTGAATAGTTATAACTTCATCGTTTCTTGTTTCTGCATTGTTAGTCCAGTTATATGAACCATTCAATACCACTTGGTTATCTATTATGCAAAATTTGTCGTGCATAATGCCTCCACGTGTCCCTTTCATGATGGTATGTGGTAAATCTGATAAGTCTACACGGTGTCGCTCTGTTTGCTTGTCATCATATACAATAATATCAACATCTACGCCTTCTTTCTGCTTTTCCAGAAGCTTGGCCTTTATTTTGTCATTGGTAAACCAAGCCATGGCAACATGAATTGAGACTTTAGCTTCGTTTAGAGCGTCTAATACTTGCTTCTCCAAATTATTGAAATGGGCTTCATTGGCAATAGGTTCAGTATTATCAACAACTCCACCAATAATCTTATAAGAATCCTCATCTTTTTCTAAAATATAACCATCCTTTGACAAGATTTTGCTAATTATATCAGGAACAGAAGGTGCCTCAGACTCATTAATGACATATTCAATAAGTTGTTGTAGTCCAAAAGTGTCATTCATCTCTGCCATTTTCTGTTCCGCAAAGATTTTTCTAGAATATCTTAGAGAACTATTGGGCATCATTGGCATTCCGTTTGAAGGAAGATAATCATATCCGCCATACTCATTGAACAGATTTAAAATCTGGGAACCAGTTCTGTATGGCTGATGGTTATCGCCAATGACATATTCAACTAATTTGCTAATTGTTGTATTCGATAGTTTCATAGGCTATAACTTTAATCGTCAAATAAAACATCCTTCTCAGTATACCCTAGAGATTCAAACTTCCTGATGATATTTCTCTTAGCAGTAGCAATCTGTTCTCCTATTTGAGGATGATACTGCTTAATAGATTCATCAATTCTTTTGTCACCAACACGCCCTGTGATAATCTTAATCATACGTAATTTACTTTTTGCCATTGCGACCCCATTTTTTATGGCAGATTTAACATAAGCATCGCTGATATACAAAAAGAGCGTGGGATCCTACCTGTTACTCGTCCCACGTGTTGAGGCTCTGGCATCGCCCGAATAGTAAGAACGAGCAACGCCGAAGCCCACGCCGTATGTATATATGCGACAACAATAGCAGAAAGCCAATGGTGGCTGACAGCTATGCTAATACGGATATTACATACCCATGAGCGTCATTGTTGCTTTGCGTCTCGACTATTCGTTTGAAACTGCCAGATTCCAACACGTCAAGAACAAAGCGTCAGATAACGCTTTTCCTATATATAGGTTCCCACCCTCGTCAGCACCGCTCTCAAGCGAGGCTTCGGTATGAGAACACTGCAAAGATAGTCATTATTCTTGAAACGACAAAATTTTGTGAAAAAATGTTTTTCGCAAAAGACCTAACATCCCTACCATGGGTCTTCTGAAACCCCTGTAAATAAAGGGGAAAAGTGATGGCAGGCCTGGCGACAGACCTACCATCATCCCTACCATGAGACCTAACATGATCCCTACCATAAGACCTGCCATCGTCGCTACTCTTGAAAGGACTTCAGAGGCACAACCTTGTAGTGAGCGACATTGCCATGACTGATGGTTTCGACACCAAGCTCCTTCATGGCTTTGCCAACGTTGACTTTAGCTCCTTGTGTGATGGCGAGCGTGGTGTAGTCATTATGCAGAATCTGCAACACCCGCGTGCTGTTGAGGGGCTTCACCGTTTCGTTGGCTTTTGGCTTGCGGAAGCAGGCGGAGATCATCTCTGCCAGGTCTTTCTTCTCTTGGTAGTTCTGGTTGAGCTGCTGAATGCGAGCCACCTCCTCGTTGTTGAACCAGTAGGGTGCCTTATCAACAAGCAACTCATGGAGCACCTGAGCATAGAGCTGTTCGTGGTTCACATCGCCCACATTGTCTATGTACTTCCCTTTGGGAATCGTCAGGCAGATGTAGCGACGACTACCCGTGGCGTCTGTCAGCGGATGCGGGTTGTTCGTTGTTGCTACGAACGAGGCGAAGCGAGGACGGTCTTCCTGAGCAGCACCATAGATGGGACGCCCGTTGACCTTTGACTTCGAGAGCGTCTGCTTCAGGGCAGCATGCTGACTGGGACGGATGGCATCGAGCTCGTCGAGGTTGACCAGCAGGTTGTTGGTCAGCGCCATCTCCTTGTCAAACTTGTTCGAGAGGTTCAAGTGGTCCAGATAGTATTGACGCAGATGCTGTGGCAACAGGCGACGCAGGAAGGTGGTCTTGCCACAACCCTGAGCGCCAATGAGCACGGGCACGCACTCGTTGCCGTGCAACTCGTCCATCTGCAACCAGTGGGCTACCGTTGAGCGCAGCCAGATGGCCAGAAATCCTGCCTGTTCGGTGGTGATGCCAGGCAGTCGTGAGAAGAGTCGTGCCACATGGTTCTCTCCGTCCCATGCAGGCAGATGATCGAGGAAGTCGCCAATAGGATTATACTGCGGCACCTCCTCGGAGTTGACATACATCTGGATGTCAGCCTTCGGATTGCCCTCAGTAATCTCCTCGCGCAAGGCCCTGAGCACGATGCTGTTCAGCGCCTCCTGGGTCAGCGTTCGATAGACGGGTTCAGCGTCGTCTCCCTCAGCCTTCTTGGTGAATTCCACTTTACCATTGAGGATGTTATGACGGAATAGGTAGTTCTCCGTCAAGAACTGCTCAACAACTAGTACATTTTCCTGCGAGGCGTTCATTGCCTCACCATTCACAATTGTTTTCTCCATAACATAAAAATAGTTCTTTCTAAGGTTAGTTGACTCTCTGTATCCTGAGTTCTGAATACAAATGCAAAGGTACAAAATTTTTTGCTGAAATCCAAGGTTTTCCCCCAGAAAATGCTGTTTTTAACAAGGGAAAAAGCTCAAAAATGCACAAAAAATTCAATGGTAGGTTTTATGGTAGGGATGATGGTAGGGATGATGGTAGGGATGTGGTGCTTTCCTGTTTTGTAATTGCTTGATATGTAGCGTTTTGTGTGTTCTGTGGTAGGGATGTTAGGTCTTTTTAAAAAATCATCTCAAAAACAGGAATAGGCGAAAAATACAGCTGGTACAGACACGTATTAGCCTAAGCCAGTGCTGTATCAGCTGTATTTGAGGGTCAAGAACAGCTAATTTGTGAACGTATAAGCTGTATTGTCAGACCATCACTGATTAGATGATAACCTTCTTGCCGTTTACGATATATAGGCCTTTCTTCAACCTAAAGGTCGAAGTGTGGCACGCATTGATCGGTTGGGCAATACGGCGGCCCTGTAAGTCGTAGTAGTTGCCTCTGTCGACTTCCATATTACTTCTTACATCAACGATGCCTGATGGTGTGCCATCGTTAAAGTAGAAACTAACAACGCCATCATTCTCGGTGATGTTTCGTAGTAATTGCTTGGGAGTCTCTTCACCATGATAGAATTTGTAGTTGGGCAATTCCATGGTGGCATTCAGATGGTCAATACCTCCTGTGCCTGGGAAGGGGTCTGCTTTGAGACTGTTCTGGTACTCCTCTCTGGTATAGGGCATTCCTGGGCCATAGCGATAGCCGTTGATGACCAGTCCGTCGGCAGGAACAATGCTAACGCCTGGTTTACCGGCATTGTTGTTAGGATATTCAGCCATGTTGACGGTGCTTTTCGGATATGCCACATGCATAACTAACAGACCATGACCATAGACAAAGCCTGGAATCTGGTTTTCTGTATCGCGTGATTGAACATTTTCCAAATAGAACCATTCCTCCGCATCGGCGCCATTGCCAAACTTGTAGGCCTTTCCACCCTTCAGCAGAGGTAGCATCTCATTGATGGTCTGCGAGGTCTCCAGCTGTTCCACCTCTAACCAGCCCATCGTCTCTTGTTCCCAGGCTGTATAGGGCACTGGAGCGTAGCCGTTGACGGCATGCTCACCGTAGTCCATGACGTCCCAGAATTCTGGCGTCTGATTGTCAACGCGTGCGGAACTGACGGTGGCATAGTGGTCTGAAAGTCCCATGCCGTGTGAGAACTCGTGGATAAAGGTACCTAATCCGTTGAGCGTATTACCCCAATTCACGTGTAACAGCTCGGCACCGCAGTTCATGTAGTTAACGATGACCTTCTTAGACTCGTCCTTGGTGGAAGCATCTGTCGTGGTGATGTTCTGACGGCTACACTTAGGCCAAATGGCATCCTTAGGATTACCTGAGACATTCTGGCCATAACCTGCGTAGATAACGCATACTAGTTCAGCCCTGCCATCACCGTCGTTGTCGTAGTCGTTGAAATTTACCTCGCCATCTACAGCGGCAATGGCGTCCTTGCAGAACTGAGAGAAGTGAGCATCGCTGGAACTGCCTTCTTCGCTTGCTCCATAGTACTCCATAGTTTGGGGCAAATCAATAGGGCCAACGACGTCTAACTGTGGATTAAACTTTCCATGACTGCTCTGCTGGAAATAGCGACGCACACTGCATAGGTTATTGCGATTCTGGTTCTCCTCGAATTGGGGCAGCGTCTCAGCATTGCAAAGCTGGTCGAAAACGTTATGAGCATTCTCAGTGACAAATGACAAGTCGCTGAAGTTGGCGAGAATAATTAGTACACGGGGCTGACCCTCATGGAGACAATAACCACCATCTGGATTTATCTGTGCACGGCGACCGGCCTGTACCATCTGTTCTGCCTTCTCGAAGAAAAGGGTATGACGAGACTGCTGCTGCATACAAAGTTGCTTCTCTGAGGCAGAACGCTGAAGAACGTTATGTGCCAATTGCTTGGTAGCCTGCAGCGCTCCGTCGTCGCCAATGGTGGCCACGAAATATCCCTGTTTGGTTTCCACCACCATTGTTCCGTCAGTGGTGGTCAGCCAGTTGACATACTCATCACCATGCAGAATAATAGTCAGTGTCGTACCGTCGGGCTGGGTGACGTCGAAAGGTTCACTCAGTGCGCGTGCTGCCTGAATGCTAATAGCAGTCAGCAGTGTTAGCAAAGTACAGATAATCAGTCGTTTCATCGTCGTTTAGTATTGATAGTTTTTATGCTTTTTCGTCTAAGAAGGCAGCTTCCTCTGCCTCTGCGATGATTTCCTCGCGGGTCTTCTCACGGGGAGAGGCAGTGATATCGTCAAGAGTGAGGTCATCGAGAACTGTTTGTGGCGATTCAGTCGCCACACGCTCTTGCTCTTTAGGCTCCGCATGGTGTGTCTCGATGAAATCGGGGTTTTCTAACTTCTCCAGGTCGGGGGCAGCCATTACGGGCTCTTCCTCCATCTTGGTGCGGTCGGCCTTGACGGCAAAGATGGCATCGATGAACTGAGGTTCACGGCGCAGGCGCTGCAGTGTACCCTTGCTGGCCTTCTGCTGACTCTCCTTCTTGGAGAAACCGGTACCCTTCTCGCCCTCCAGACCTTCGATGAACACCTGAACGGTGAATACGGGACTACCATTCTCGTCGCGCGTCTGTTCCATGTCGCGGAACTCCATCTTGACACGATTCTTCTGGCTCCATTCGAGCAGTTTCGACTTGAAGTTCACCTCCTTGTAGGCAACCTTGTCGATATTGATGAGTTGTGTCAAGATGCGTTTTTCCATAAAGCGCATACAGGCGCCGTATCCGCGGTCTAGGTAGATGGCACCTACCAAGGCCTCGAAGGCGTTGCCGTTCATGTAGCTGTTATGGGCGCTGGAATGTCCTGCTGACAGAATGAGTTGGTCGAGCCCCATTTCCTTGGCGAGTTTTCCTAAGGTGTCGCGACTGACGAGCTTGGAGCGGGTATTGGTGAGGAAACCCTCGCGCTTGCCATCGAAATGGCGATAGACGATGTCGCCTACCACGGCGTCGAGGACGGCATCACCCAGAAACTCCAGGCGTTCGTTGTTCTGTGGGCGACCTTTCTCGTTACGACGTCCTACACTCTTGTGCAGGAGGGCCTGCTTGTAGAGTTTGATGTCGTGAGGATAGAAGCCCAGAATACCGTAGAGGGCAGAAAAAAGCTCCTTCTCCTTGCGGAAAGGGAGCTTGATACTGTCAATGATATTGTTAACCCACATACTTCTTGAATACCACGCAGGCATTGTGACCACCAAAGCCAAAGGTATTGCTGAGACCAGCACGAACCTCGCGCTTCTGGGCCTTGTTGAATGTGAAGTTCAGATTATAATCAATCTCTGGGTCATCATCGCCCTCCTCATGGTTAATTGTGGGAGGAATGATGTCGTTCTGAACAGCCAGAACTGTAACCATAGCTTCTACTGCACCAGCGGCACCCAACAGGTGACCAGTCATGGACTTGGTAGAAGAAATGTTCAGCTTGAAGGCAGCATCGCCGAAAACCTCCTTGATGGCCTTAGCCTCAGAGATGTCACCAACGTGTGTGCTGGTTCCATGAACATTGATATAGTCAATCTCCTCAGGCTTCATGCCAGCATCCTCGAGTGCGTTCTGCATCACGAGCTTAGCGCCCAGACCCTCAGGATGAGAAGCAGTGATGTGGTGAGCGTCAGCGCTCATGCCAGCACCTACCATCTCAGCATAAATCTTTGCACCACGAGCTTTTGCGTGCTCCAGTTCCTCGAGAATCAAGCAACCAGAACCCTCGGCCATGATGAATCCGTCGCGGCTAGCGCTGAACGGACGGCTGGCCTTCTCAGGCTCGTCGTTACGGGTTGACAGGGCATGCATAGCATTGAAACCACCTACACCAGTAGCGCAGATAGCTGCCTCAGCACCACCAGCAACAATAGCGTTAGCCTTGCCAAGACGAATCAGGTTGAAGGCGTCAGCCAGTGCGTTTGATGAAGAAGCACAAGCAGAAGCGGTGATATAGTTGGGACCATGGAAGCCGTACATGATGGAAATCTGACCAGCAGCGATGTCGGCAATCATCTTCGGGATGAAGAAGGGGTTGAACTTAGGACCATCAGCCTCGTGCTGGCCATAATATTTCACCTCGTCCTCGAAAGTCTTGATACCACCGATACCTACGCCATAAACTACACCAATGCGGTTCTTGTCCTCTGTCTCCAGATCCATGCCGCTATCTTCAACGGCCTGCTTGGCAGCAATCAGGGCCAGCTGGGTATAGCGGTCCATCTTGCGAGCCTCTTTGCGATCCAGATAGTCGTTCACGTTGAGGTTCTTGACCTCACAAGCGAACTTTGTCTTAAATAATTCTGTATCGAAACTTGTAATAGGTGCTGCACCACTGACTCCGTCGAGCAGGTTCTTCCACATCTCCTCGGGAGTGTTGCCCACGGGAGTTACAGCTCCCAGACCTGTTACAACTACTCTTTTTAATTCCATATGCTAACAATAAAGCATAATGGTTGCTTCTGGTAGGAAGCAACCATTATGTTTTGTAAAAATTTATTTTGCGTTCTCCTCGATGTATGCGATAGCGTCGCCAACAGTGCCAATCTTCTCAGCCTTGTCGTCGGGGATAGAGATACCGAACTCCTTCTCGAACTCCATGATGAGCTCTACGGTATCCAGAGAGTCTGCACCGAGGTCGTTAGTGAAACTTGCTTCGGGCTTAACCTCTGCTTCATCAACACCGAGTTTGTCTACGATAATAGCCTTAACTTTGCTTTCAATTTCTGACATAATTTTCTTCTTTAAAATGTTAATATTTGATATCCTTTAAACTATTTGTGCAACTAAAGAGTCGCTTAGCGGGTGCAAAGTAACACATTTTTATTGACTTACGCAAATTTTAAGGGCAAAAATACACATCCAATTGCACAATCACCCCCTACTTGTGCAATTTTTTAGTCCTTTTTCTCTCTTCTGAGCGGATAATTGTTACGTAATTGTTCAAATTGCGAAGCGTTTGCTTTCAGTTTTTTGCTGTCATCCATCGGATTATACAGGTCGAGTGGACTTCCTGTATAGTGGAAGTCGTTGGGAAGGGCTGGCGGCGCTATTTTTCCAGGATGCGGAAGAGCGAATTGCTGACAAATGGCATCGATAACCATGTTGTTGGCATTCGTCTTGCCGTCTGCTGAATAACCTGCAATGTGTGGGGTGCCGATGAAAACCCTGTCGAGCAACTCTGTATCAGGATGGGGCTCGTGTTCCCAGACATCAATGACAGCATCGCGCACACGACCGTCCTGTAGTGCAGCAAGAAGTGCCTTGTTATCGACTACCTCGCCGCGACTGGTATTAATAATATAAGGTACGCGTGTAAGATGGCGGAAGAAGCTATCGTCGGCCATGTGCCACGTGGCATAGCACCCTTCGCGGGTCAGCGGCACATGGAAGGTGATAACATCACAGCGTCTCTCAATTTCGTCGAGAGAGACAAATGAAGGATTACCCAATAAAGGGTCACAGATAAGCACCTGCATTCCTAAGCGTTCTGCTACTGCCTTAACCTTACTGCCCACATGTCCACAGCCCACAATACCGATAGTTGACTGGTGGAGTGACAAGCCTTTCTGCTGTTCTAGCAGGAGTAGGGCACACTCTACATATTGAGCCACAGAACCGGAGTTACAGCCTGGACAGTTGGTCCAGCGGATGCCCGCACTTTCCAGCCATTGGGTATCGATATGGTCGTAGCCAATGGTGGCAGTCACCACTAACTGTACCTTGCTGCCCTCCAGCAATTGGCGGTCGCAATGGGTGCGTGTCCTTACCACCAGCACGTCAGCATCTCTGACGTCATCTGCCGTGATGGCGGCACCACTGAGAAAGACGACCTCGTCGGCTAGCCGACAGATCGTCTCTCGGATATATGGTATCTTGTTGTCAACAACAATCTTCATGACAACAGTTTACATGATACCCAGACTGCGCAGGATATCATTGAGATTGGCAACAACCAGCAGGAGCAGTACGATGCCGAAGCCTACATATTCGGCACGAATCATAAACTCCTCAGAGGGTTTTCTGCGGGTAATCATCTCGTAAAGCAGGAACAGCACGTGACCACCGTCCAAAGCGGGGATGGGCAGGATGTTCATGAAAGCGAGGATGATACTCAGGAATGCCGTCATCTTCCAGAAGACGTACCAGTCCCAATCGGCAGGGAAGAGGTTGCCGATGGTACCAAAACCACCCAGTGACTTCGCACCTTCAGCAGTAAAGACGTATTTCAAGTCGTCGATATACGAAGCCAACACACTCCAACCGTATTTTATGCCTGCAGGGAAGCTCTCAAAGAAACCGTACTCACGAGTGACGGGCTTATACAGGTCTGCCATACTCTGAATGGCGAATCCTAACTTCAGGTCGGGGGTCAGCGTAACAGTGGTGGTGTCGATACGTGCATCATTGCCGAAAGCAATGACCACTGTGCGTGCTTTCAGACTGTCGGTAGCAGTCTTTGCAGTGAGCAGCAGGTCTTGGCGACGACCCAATTGGTCAATGAACTCGTTGTAGGAGTCAATGGGCGAACCATTGACGGCGAGAATCTTGTCACCCTTCCTCATGCCAATCTCAGCGGCAGGAGTACCAGGTAGTACGCTGTCCACTACGGCAGGCATCAAAGGACGTACAAAGGCAGGCTCAGCCTTGAACATATTCAGCATATTCAATTCGCCAGGCAGGTTGATGCTCATAGCCTTACCGTCACGGATAATGTCAACGCGCTTAGCCTCAGAGATGTCGCGGTAGAGATTAGCGCTAAACTCCTTGAATTCTTTCTTCTCCGTACCAATCAGGATATCGCCATCCTTGAAGCCATAGCTCTTGGCCTCCTGATTGAACTTCATACCCAGCGTCATATCCTTGACGGGGATGTAGGTGTCGCCCCAGTAGAACAGAATCATGGAATAGATGAACAGTGCCAGCAGGAAGTTGACGAGCACACCACCAATCATGACCAGCAGTCGTTGCCAGGCGGGCTTGGTGCGGAACTCCCACGGTTGGGCAGGACGTTTCATCTGCTCCGTATCGAAGCTCTCGTCAATCATGCCCGATATCTTGCAATAGCCACCTAAGGGAATCCAACCGATACCATACTCGGTGTCGCTGTTCTTGGGTTTGAACTTAAACAGACTGAACTTCCAGTCAAAGAACATGTAGAATTTCTCTACGCGTATGCCAAACAGCTTGGCAAAGAAGAAGTGGCCACCCTCATGCAGCAGAATCAGTATGGATAGTGCCAGAATGAGCTGTGCCAGTTTAATCAAAAAAATCTCCATTATTGTTTTTCTATTTTCGTTATTACGGTATAACGGTATTTCGTTATTACGAATTAATTAACTCTGCTGCTATGCGACGTGCTTCTGCATCCGTCTGGATATAGATGTCGTAGTCTGGGTTGGTGCTAAACGTGCAGCGCTGCATGGTCTCGGCAATGACATCGCTCATCTGCAGGAAACCGCAACGGTCCTCCAAAAAAGCGCGGTTGACGATCTCATTAGCTGCATTGACGATACATGGCATGTTACCGCCCTTCTTGATAGCCTCAAAGGCCAGTGCCAGACAGCGGAACTTCTTCAGGTCAGGCTCAAAGAACTCCAGCGGATGGGCAAACAAATCGAGACGGTCGCCACTCAGTGATAGTCGCTGGGGGAACGAGAAGGCATACTGGATGGGCAGACGCATGTCGGGAACACCCAACTGAGCCTTGACAGCACCATCATGGAACTGTACGGCACTATGAACGATACTCTGTGGATGTACCAGCACCTGTATCTGACTGGCATCGACGCCAAAGAGCCACTTGGCCTCGATAACTTCAAAGCCTTTGTTCATCATCGTGGCTGAGTCGATGGTAATCTTTGCACCCATGTCCCACGTCGGATGGCGCAGAGCATCGGCCTTGGTAACCGTCTCCAACTGTTTCATGTCAAAGTTACGGAATGGACCACCGCTGGCTGTGAGCAGAATCTTCTCAATGGGATTGTCGTCCTCACCCACCAGACTCTGGAAAATGGCGGAGTGCTCACTGTCCACAGGCAGGATAGGCGTATGGTGCTGTTGAGCCAGTTGTAGAATTAGTTCACCTGCTACCACTAGTGTTTCCTTGTTGGCCAAGGCGATGGCCTTATGGGCCTTGATGGCGTGAATAGTGGGCGACAGTCCGGCAAAGCCTACCATTGCTGTCAGTACCATATCAATAGGTATGGCTTCAACGATTTCATCCAAGGCCTGTTTACCGGCATACACCTTTACATCGGGCATGTCGCTCATCAGACTTTTCAGTTCATCGTAGCGCTGTTCATTGGCAATGACAATGGCGGCTGGTTTGAACTGGTGGGCTTGCTGGGCCAGCAGTTCAACCTTGTTATTGGCGGTCAGGCAATAAACCTCATAGAGGTCGCTATGTTCAGCGATAACCTCCAAGGCTTGTGTGCCTATCGACCCCGTAGAGCCGAGTATAGCTATTTGTTTCTTCTTCATATATCTAATAATCCTTCTGGGATATTCATTCTTATCGTTCGTTGTTCAGCGTCAATGTTTGTTATCAGTTCGTCGCTGGCAGGTATTAATGTGCCGTCCTCCAGCTCAAACAGTATATTAACTGTGCTATCGTCGATGGCGGCAATGTTTCCGATGGTTCTGCCATCGGAGACATTTACAATATCAAACCCCACCAGACTGGCTAATGATGGCATTTCTTCGCCCTCCTCTGCCAAAGCTCTGGGGAAGAATACATCGCAACCCGTCAGTTCTTGGGCCCTTTGCTGGGTATCGACGCCCTTGAACTTTACCAGACAGACGGTATCGCTACGAAAGCGGTACTCCTCCATGAAGAAAGGTACCAGAATGCCGTCGATGTCAAGCACCAAGTAGTCGGCATCTACGCGGTCGAAGATGTCGTCATCAAACTGGAACGATACCTCTCCTTTGACACCGTGAGCCTTACCTAGACGGCCTATCTTGTAAACTTCTTCTGTTTTTATCATGGGGTAAATAGATTTAATGGGCACTATGGGAGACGTTCGATGTGTGCACCCAGCGCATTCAGGCGATGCTCAATGTCCTCGTAACCTCGGTCTATCTGTTCGATATTGCTGATGAGGCTGGTGCCGTTGGCACTCATGGCGGCAATCAGCAGGGCGATACCTGCACGGATATCTGGACTTGACATCCTGCTACCACGCAACTGACGTTGGCGGTCGTGGCCAACGACAACGGCACGGTGTGGGTCGCAGAGGATAATTTGTGCACCCATATCTATCAAACGGTCAACGAAGAACAGACGACTCTCAAACATCTTCTGATGGAATAGCACACTGCCTCGTCCTTGGGTGGCTACCACAATGAGCACTGAGAGCAGGTCGGGCGTCAGTCCAGGCCAAGGAGCATCTGCGAGTGTCATAATGGTGCCGTCGATGAATGAATCAACAACATAGTGCTTCTGATGTGGAATAAAGAGGTCGTCGCCCTCTTCCTCTACCTTTACGCCCAGTCGGCGGAAGGCATCGGGTATGATGCCAAGATTTTTGATGGAGACATCCTTGATGCGAACGCCATCGCCACACATTGCTGCCATTCCAATAAACGAGCCCACCTCAATCATATCGGGCAAGAGCTTGTGGTCGGCACCATGCAACACCTTGACACCCTCAATGGTTAGCAAGTTAGAGCCAATGCCGCTAATCTTTGCACCCATCTGGCACAGCATGTGACACAGCTGTTGGATATAGGGTTCACAGGCAGCATTATAGATAGTGGTAGTTCCCTCAGCCATTGTTGCAGCCATGATGATGTTGGCTGTACCCGTAACGGAGGCTTCGTCGAGCAGCATATAGGTACCCTTCAGTTGCTTGGCACCAATCTCATAAACGTTTCTGTCTGCCAACTGGTGGAACTTAGCGCCCAATTTCTGGAAACCTAAGAAGTGGGTGTCCAGACGACGGCGACCAATCTTGTCACCTCCAGGCTTGGCGATAACAGCCTTGCCCATGCGTGCCAACAGAGGACCAATCATCATAACGGAACCACGCAGTTGGGCACATTTCTCCACGAACTCGTCACTCTCCAAGAATGCCATATTCAAGGCGTCGGCCTGGAAAATGAATCCGCGCCCATCCCTTTGAGAGGGGTTGGGGGTGGGATTCACCTTCACACCGATATCCTTCAACAACTGGATGAGGTTGTTGACGTCGCGGATATTTGGAATGTTATGAATGGTTACTGCCTCACTGGTCAGCAGTGTGGCACAGATAACCTGCAGGGCTTCGTTCTTGGCGCCTTGCGGTCTGATTTCGCCACTCAACAGGTGGCCGCCCTCTATCTTGAATGATGCCATAGGTTACTTCTTTTTCTTTCGCTTGCCATTACCACTATCGGGAACGATGGTGTCGATGCGGTCGAAGCGGAATGTAGAGAGGTTCAGCTGAATCCTGCCGTCTGTAAAACGTGCCAGGTCGTCGGCCACCTTCTCGTCGTCCACAGAGCCGTGACTCCACGTCATGAGGTCGCGCTTCATCTGATTGGCAGTCAGGCGCACCAGCTCGTCGCGCTCAGCACCTTCTGGCATAGTCTTCAAACGCTCGAAAACCTCCATGAGCAGTTGGCCGTAGTGGCGCATGCGTGACTGTCCGTTGGGTGACGGATGTTTCATGGGTGCAGGCTTCGATAAGATGTTCTCTGCCTCGCTCATGTCATAGGGCCAGTCAATGTCAAGCTCCTTACGGCTCATCAGGTAGAGGTGATCCCAAAGGGTCTGTTGGTAGTTTTCACCCTCACGAACCTGTGGGTTCTTCATCTCCATCTGGTGAATGATGGTCTGGGCACAACGCATACGCTCCTCTTTGGTGGGCAATGCGATAGCCACATCAATCATTCGTTGTATCTCGCGTCCGTACTCAGTCATAATGAGTCGTTCGCGTGCTGTGTTATAGTCTAATCCTTTGATATTCATATCTTCTTCTGTCTTCTTTTATCTCCTTCTATCTTCCTTTGTCTTCTTAAAGCAACGGCTTCGCCTTGATAGCTACAAAGTCCTTTAGGTAGAACGGTACAAAGTAGGCTACGTCCTCGAATTTCTCGTTCAGGAAACGCTTCTCGGCCAGTGGCATCATCCACTTTGCCAAAGGTTCAATGCCGTCGATGTAGTGTGCATTGGGGTGATTAATGATTTCCATGCACTTCTTGGCTCCATTGCCGAAGAAGTAGATGGGACGCTCGTCAAGCCACTGCTTATATGTATCCTCGGTTACCACGTCGGCACCCACGGGACGTACCTCTTTCAATGCACGGTCGTAGAGGGCTGAGTATACCTCCATTCTGCGGGCGTCAATCATCGGGCAGAGCAGTGCGTCCTCTTCCTGTATCGTCTCTCTCAGCAGGACGGGCACACACATCAGTTCCAGCGTGGGTACGGCAATCAGTTTCAAGTCGCGACCATAACAGATGCCCTTCGCCATTGATACGCCGATGCGCAGACCTGTGTACGAGCCTGGGCCACAGCTTACGGCAACACCGTCGAACGGAATAGCGTGGCTGTCAGTAAACGACATAGCCTCATCGACCATGCGTCCCAACTGCTCGGCACCAGCACCACGTTCGCCGTGCTCCGTCTCTTCATAAATGCACTGTCCGTCCTCGCTGACAGCTACCGAACAGGCATTGGTACTTGTCTCTATATGTAATATGCAAGCCATTACTTTCCTTTGTCTTTATATTATAAGGTGCAATTTAAGTTGCAAAGGTACGCAAAAGTGAGCGAAAAGCCAAAAGAATACTGGTTTTTCTTTGTTATCACAAAAGTTTTTGCTTGAAAATAGGGTTCACATTCACATGTAACTCATTGTTTTACCGTTTGTTAGGTGTGAACCCTGTTTTTCTACAATTTCCATTCTTCTGATTTCTTTACAGTATATCAAAACAAATGTTAAATCCAAACGTTCAAACTCTCCGTATGAACCATATCTGTCGACTAATCAGCCTTCTTTCTTGACAAAACCAGCCTTGTTCTTTATGTGCGACGGCCGTCAAACATATATTCGACAACTGTCGCGAATATTTGCGACATCTGTCGAGTTATCTCGTTGATATGTATTTGGTTAAAAAACAGCTTGTTTTCTTGCATATTTGAGTTGATTTGTGTACTTTTGTGAACTATTAATAGAGAACAAAGCTTATAGGGACATCAATATATGACTATACGTAAGAAGAATCTTATCATACTGGCGGTCCTGCATGTTGCACTACTCATCGTGGCCTGTCAGGGCAATGAGACGCATGAGCAGCATATCACAGAAGTGGACAGTATCCTTACTGCCATCAGAAAGTCTGGTGATTTTGATCGTCTGTTGACTGTTGTAGACAGTTTGGAGGATGCGGGCAAGTTGAATGATGTCAAAGCTAATTGCCAGCGAGGCTATGCTTATTACCAGCAGAAGCAAGACCGTCTTGCTGAGATGTATTATCGTCACGCCATGAAAGGCAATATTCACCAGGATTCGACAACCTATGTGGCATATCTCAAGGGGATGGGCAACTTTACGCGTTTGCTTGTTATCAAGGGCGACTTTGAGGAGAGCATCAAGGTCAGTTCACAGCTGTTGAACTCCAACGAGAACGATCCTAAGGCTAACCCCATGAACTACATGACGCGTTGCAATATGCTCAGCAATATTGCCATCTGCTATGCGAACTTGAAGCGACCAGAAGAAGCCGACAAGCTGTTCCATCAGGCTTACCAGGAGGTAGAGAAGGAAGTAGGACATGACGATATGGCAGAATACTACTTGTATGGTGTTGCCAACGATGCACGTATTGTCTTCAAGAATCAGGACTACTGGAACGAGGCGGAGGCGTGGAGCGTGCTAGAGGAAGAGAGTATTAAGCGTTGGGAGACATCGGTTGACGGACGTGAGAATCCTGCGGAGGTAGATGCTGCCTATTGTGGGCTTTATGCTTCCCGCATGGAGATGCTGCAACGCGACGGAAAGGCTGCGGAGGCTGCTGCCACTTACAAGAAATACTTGGCCACACGCTACGCTAATACGCTCTCAGGAAAACTCGAACGCATTATTTACTTGCAAGGTATCGGACATCACGATGAAGCTGCAGACCTCTGCCGCTATATCGATACGCTGTTGGTCAAGAGCGACAAGCGTATCACGATGGAGATTATTCGTGGCTACCTCAAGGTGAAGTACAGGGTGCTGCGTGCCTGTCGCCATAACAACGAGGCACTGTCGGCCGCTGACCAGATATGTGACGCCTTTGATTCTGCTTTTATCTGGCAGAAGCACGATGCCACCGCAGAACTGGCTACTGTCTATGAGACACAAGAGAAGGAGCGTACCATTGCCGAACAGCAGATGTCGCTGTCACAGCAACGCTGGATAGGAACGTTGGTGGGTGTGGGGTTGCTCATTATCTTCTTTGTCGTCTATTCTGTTTTACGTCGTCGTGCTGCTCGTCGTCTGGCAGAGATGAAGGCTGCTAAGGAGCGTATCGAGAGTGAACTGCGTATTGCTCGCGACATCCAGATGTCTATGGTTCCACAGGTGTTCCCTGATTGTGAGGGAATTGACCTCTATGCTTCTATGACACCGGCTCGTGAGGTCGGTGGCGACCTGTATGACTACCTGTTGCTGTCAGACCATTTGTATTTCTGTGTTGGTGACGTTAGTGGTAAGGGAGTGCCCGCTTCATTGTTTATGGCTCAGGCTACACGCTTGTTCCGTGCGTTGGCCAAACAGCGCATGATGCCTGCTGACATTGCCAATCGACTGAATGCTGAGTTGTCAGAGAACAACGATAGCGGCATGTTTGTCACCATGTTCATTGGACTGATAGACCTGCATAGCGGACAGCTCTTCTTCTGTAATGCTGGCCATAACCCGCCTGTCTTGGGCGAGGATGTTTCACGCGGCTCATTCCTCCAGATGGAGGCCAACGCTCCATTGGGTTTGTGGCCAGATTTGGAGTATGTCGGCGAAAGCATAGATAACATCACCAATCGTCCGCTGTTCATCTATACCGATGGACTCAACGAAGCCGAGAATCCTGCTCGTGAGCAATTTGGCGACGACCGTCTTCTCGACATTCTGCAGCATACCGACTATGCCAATGCTCGTCAGGTAATCGATACGATGCAGACCTGTGTAGAGGAGTTCCGTCAGGGTGCTGATCCTAATGACGACCTGACAATGATGTGCCTGAGAGTAGGGCAATAGAAAGATTAGTATGGTAACTTACGCTGTGCTGACCTATAGAGTAGGCGAATGCAAAGAAAAACGAGTTTTCCTTTGGCTTTTCGCGCATTTTTCATTACTTTTGCAAGATATTACAGAAAATCTAACATTATGATACAATCAATGACGGGCTACGGAACGACTGTCGTGGCCTTTGAAGGAAAGAAAATTCATGTAGAAATCAAGTCGCTGAACTCTAAGCAGCTGGACTTGTCAACACGTATTGCTCCGCTCTATAGAGAGAAGGAGATGGAGATTCGTCAGCTGATAGCTGAGCACCTTATCAGAGGTAAGGTGGAGTTTAGCATCTGGATAGAGAAAGAAGCTACCGCTGAGGCTGCACAGGTGAACAAGGCGCTGATGGAGAACTACTATCAGCAGTTGGCTGGCTTCGCTCAAGACCATCAGATGTCGGACACCGATTGGATGTCGCTGTTGGTGCGCATGCCCGACGTGATGTCGAAGACGGAGGTGGAGCTGCTTAGCGATGAAGAGTGGCAGATGGTAAGAGCTGGCGTGCAAGAGGCTGTGCAACATCTGGTGGACTTCCGTACACAGGAGGGCGCCGCTCTGGAGAAGAAGTTTGGCGAGAAGATTGACAACATCGAGAAGCTGTTGGCATCTATAGAGCCTTACGAGAAGTCGCGTGTCGAGAAGATTCGCAGTCGCATCGTCGATGGTCTGAAGCAGATTCCTGAGGCTGAGTATGACAAGAACCGCTTGGAGCAGGAACTGATATACTACATCGAGAAACTGGACATCAGTGAAGAGAAGCAGCGTCTGGCTAATCACTTGAAGTACTTCCGTGAGACGATGGCTGGCGCTACCGGACAGGGTAAGAAATTAGGCTTTATCGCTCAGGAGATGGGTCGCGAAATTAACACCACTGGCTCAAAGTCGAATCAGGCTGAGATGCAGAATATCGTGGTGAAAATGAAGGACGAGCTGGAACAGATTAAGGAACAAGTATTGAACGCACTCTGATGAAAGGAAAAATGCTGATTGTAAGTGCTCCCAGCGGTAGCGGAAAGAGTACTATTGTACAGTGGCTAATGAAGGAACATCCAGAGTTGAAGCTGTACTTCTCGATATCATGTACCTCACGAGCCCCTCGTGGAACAGAGCAGAATGGGGTGGAGTACTTCTTCCTGACACCTGAGGAGTTTCGTACGAAGATAAAGAACGACGAGTTCTTAGAGTACGAAGAAGTGTATCAAGACCGTTTCTATGGCACGTTGAAAGCGCAGGTGGAACGTCAGCGTGAGGCTGGTCAGAATGTGGTCTTTGACGTTGACGTGAAAGGTGGTATCAACATCAAGAAGTATTATGGTGACGAGGCGCTGAGTCTGTTTATCCAGCCGCCATCGGTGGAGGAACTGCGTCGCAGGTTGGAAGGCCGTGCCACCGATACACCTGAAGCTATTGCTGAACGTCTGGCTAAGGCTGAGTATGAGATGACGTTCGCTCCACAGTTCGACAAGATTATCGTCAATGACGACTTGGAGACGGCTAAGCAAGAAACACTGCAGGTAGTAAAGGATTTTCTTGGATGAAAAGAATAGGCCTCTTTGGTGGATCATTCAATCCCATACATGTGGGACATGTGGCGCTGGCGAAGGCGGCACGTGAGGCATGTGAACTGGACGAGGTGTGGCTGATGGTCAGTCCACAGAATCCGCTGAAGAGGAATATGACGCTTTTGGACGACCAGCTGCGACTGGAGATGGCACAGAAGGCGCTGGAGGGCGTTGAGGGTGTGAAGGCGTCGGACTACGAAATGCATCTGCCTAGGCCCAGCTATACGTGGCATACGCTGCAAGCGTTGGCAAAGGACTATCCCGACAGTTGCTTCACGCTGATTCTGGGTGGCGATAACTGGGCACATTTCCAGCGGTGGTACCATTGGCAGGACATTCTGAGGACCTGCGACGTTGCGGTCTATCCGCGTGAGGGCTATGCTGGTACCTTCCATGCTCCACTTCTCAACGTGTCGAGCACGGAGATACGACAGAAAGTGAAAGAAGGACAAAGCATCCAGGGACTGGTGCCCGATAGCATCATTCCGTTGGTAGAACAATATTACAAATAATGATATGCAAGCAATAATACTGGCGGCAGGAATGGGTCGCCGACTGGGAGAACTCACCAAAGAGAATACCAAATGTATGGTTCCTGTGAATGGTGTTAGACTGATAGACCGTTTGCTGGGACAGTTGTCGGCTCTGAGTCTGAACCGCGTCATTATCGTGGTGGGTTATAAAGGTAAGGAATTGCAGGAATATGTTACCTCGCAGTATGGTCAACAGCTAACAGCTAATTGCCAATTGCTTTTTGCTGAGAACCCCATTTACGACAAGACCAACAACATCTACTCGCTGTCCATCGTGAAGGACCAACTGCAGCAGGACGACACGCTGTTGATAGAGAGCGATTTGATATTCAGCGACCGCTTCTTCCCCATGATTGTGGAGAATCCCTATCCCAATTTGGCACTGGTGGCGAAGTATGAGTCGTGGATGGACGGCACAATGGTGCGTCTGGACGAAGACCAGCATATTGTTAACTTCATCTCAAAGGACGCTTTCGACTACGACGATGTAGACAGCTACTACAAGACAGTGAACATCTATAAGTTCAGCAAGGATTTCTTGCAGCACCAGTATGTGCCCTTCCTTGACGCTTATACCAAGGCAGTGGGCAATAATGAGTACTACGAGAATGTGTTGCGCATCATCTCGATGCTGAACAGTCACAATATGAAGGCACTGCCCGTGGGTAACGAGAAGTGGTATGAGATTGACGACAAGCAAGACCTGGATATTGCAGAGGCGTTGTTTGCCGACGACAAGGATGTTATCCGCAAGTACTACGGTCGCTATGGTGGTTTCTGGCGCTTCCCCCAGATGCTCGACTTCTGCTATCTGGTGAATCCTTACTTCCCATCAAAGCGCATGAAGGACGAGCTGCGTAGCAACTTCGATACGTTGTTGACAGAATATCCGTCGGGCATGAAGGTAAATACGCTGATTGCCAGCAAGTGCTTTGGTGTTAGCGAACAGTATATCGTGCCTGGCAACGGTGCAGCGGAGCTCATCAAGGTGCTGATGGAACAGACCGCTGTCAAGATTGGTTTCACTCGTCCTACCTTCGAAGAATATCCCAACCGCTATGATAAAGAACAGCAGGTTACCTTTGTACCTCAGAATGAGGACTACCGCTATACGGCAGACGACTTGATGACGTTTTTTGCCGATAAGGATATTCAGCAACTGATGCTGATAAATCCTGACAACCCCTCAGGCAACTTCATTCCCAAGACTGATGTCCTGCGACTGGCACAGTGGTGTGAGGACAGGAATATCCGTCTGGTGGTCGATGAGTCGTTTGTTGACTTCAGCGAAGACTATGCTATCAACTCATTGCTTTCAGATCAGATACTCGAAAGCTATCCCCACATGGCGGTGATGAAGAGTATCTCGAAAAGCTATGGTGTGCCAGGCTTGCGTCTGGGCATTTTGGCATCGGCAGATACTGCGCTGATAGCACAGATAAAGAAAGAGGTGTCAATATGGAACCTCAACTCCTTTGCCGAGTTCTTCATGCAGATATACAACAAACATGAGAAGGACTATAAGAAAGCTTGTGCCAAGTTTGTTGCTGAGCGTGCTGACTTCGAACAGCAGTTGCGCACCATTCCCTATCTGCGTGTGATGCCTACCCAGACCAACTACTTCCTCTGCGAGGTGTTGCCGCCTTATAGCGCTACGCAAATCGTTATCTACATGCTGCGCCAACACAATATCCTGACACGCGACTGTAGTCTGAAACCAGGTCTCAATCCCAACAAGCAATATATGCGCATTGCCGTGCGCAATCATGAAGAAAACGGTCGCTTGGTTGCAGGACTGAGGGCGTTAATTAATAACCGATAAGAGGAAATATCGTGAAGAAGGTATGTATCTGTGGTGGTGGCAATCTGGGCCATGTGGTAACGGGATTTCTCGCTGCCCATGGGGATTGTGAAGTGTCGCTACTGACGCGTCATCCTGAGCCCTGGCAACAGTCGCTGGAGATTACGACGCCAGAAGGTAGCGTGCTGAAAGGTTCCATCCAACAGATTACATCAGACCCTGCAGAGGTGATTCCTAAGGCAGACATCGTCCTGCTCTGCTTGCCAGGCTTCTCGATTCACGAGGTTCTACAGCAGATTGCTCCTACACTGACGCCAGGAACGGCGGTCGGTAGCATCGTCAGCAGTACGGGATTCTTCTTTGAAGCTTTTAAGATACTGTCCCCAGCGACTCCGCTGTTTGGCTTCCAACGTGTGCCGTTTATCTCACGACTGAAGGAATATGGTCGTTCTGCCGACCTTCTGGGCTATAAGCCCAACCTGAGTATCGCCATTGAACAGATGGACAATAAAGAGGTCTTGCGTGCAGAGATAGAAAGGCTGTTCCATGTTCCTGTGCAATTACTGAACAGCTATTACGAGGTCAGTCTGACCAACAGCAATCCGCTGCTGCATCCGGCACGTCTGTATAGCCTCTGGAAAGACTGGCACGAGGGTATGGTCTATCCGGAGGAGAGCCTGTTCTATGAGCAGTGGACCGTTGAGGCTTCCAACAATCTCATCAAGATGGACGAGGAGTTCAACGCGCTGCTCGACGTGCTACCTGTCACCAAAGGTAGCATCCCCACCATCCTGGATTATTACGAGAGCACTGATGCCGCGTCGCTGACCGCCAAGCTGCGCTCCATCCAGGCCTTCAAGGGCATCAAGTCGCCCATGAAGCGTGTGGACAATGGTTTTGTGCCCGACTTTGAGAGTCGTTATTTCACGGAGGACTTCCCATATGGTCTGCAGATTGTGCAACGACTGGCTCATCAGCATGGTGTCAAGACACCGATGATTGATGAGATACTACGTTGGGGTATGACGCATCTGGCTCATCAGAAGTTTAATCCTGAGGGCTCGCTCTTGCGTCGACAGCAGATGCGTATGCTCGACATCCTGCTGGAGGTTGACAAGATATGTAAGAGGCACGATATCAAGTATTGGCTGAGCAGTGGTACGCTGATTGGTGCCCTGCGGCATAACGGCTTCATTCCTTGGGATGACGACCTTGACATTGAGATGATGCGCTCAGATTATCTGCACTTGATGGAGGTGCTACCTAAGGAACTACCCGACTGGCTGGCACTGCAAAACGACAAGACCGATCCCAACTACTTCTATTGCTATGCCAAGGTGCGTGACCGCCGTTCGAAGATGCTTGAGCAGAACGCTTACGACCGCATGTGGAAAGAGCAGGGCATCTATATCGATATCTTCCCTATGGAGCAGCATCCCATCTGGTTGCATAAGCTGACGGAGAAGACCATCGGACATATGTATAAGGTGTGGCGCACCAGCACGGACGATGCCAAGGCCATCAAGTCGGTACGTCGCATCTTCCGGCTGAACAACCACATCCTGTACCCCTGCCTCCGTGCTCTCTTACATCTTACCTCTTACATCATACCTCAAAAGACCATCACCAGTGGTATGGGTATCCCGTTCCATAACCCTCGATATGCTGACGAGATATTCCCATTGACGACGCACGACTTCGAGGGACATCAGTTGCCCGTACCAGGTAATGCCGATGCCCATCTGCGCCATATCTACGGTGACTATATGCAGTTGCCTGACCTGAGTAAGTTGGCGCCCCACGTTGGTGAACTAGAATTCTATGAATAACATGAAACATCCAGCAGAAGTTGACGTAGCAGTACTCATCCTGTTTTTTACGCGTCCTGAGCCGTTGAAGAAAGTGTTTGACGCCATTCGTCAAGCGCGGCCTTCGAAGCTGTACCTATATCAGGACGGTCCTCGGGGTCCACAGGATATGGCAGGTATTGAAGCCTGTCGCCAGGTGGTGTGCGATGACGAGATAGACTGGGAGTGCGATGTGCAGCGTAACTACCAGACGGTGAATGCTGGCTGTGACCCCTCAAACTTCAATGCGCAGAAGTGGGCGTTCTCGTTGAGTGACAAGTGCGTCATCTTCGAAGACGATAGCATACCCAGCGTGTCGTTCATCCGCTTCTGTAAGGAGATGCTCGACCGCTATGAGCACGACGAGCGCATCGTGATGATTGAGGGTTTCAATACCGACGAGGTATCTCCCGACGTCCCCGACGACTACTTCTTCACCACCGTGTTCAGCATCTGGGGCTGGGCATCGTGGCGCAGGGTCATCGACCAGTGGGACGAGTACTACACATTCCTCGACGACAAGTATAACATGCACCAGTTGGAGGCGTTGACCAAGGAGCGTGGCTATCGCACTACGATGTTACGCATGACCTACGATCATCGTGCGCTGGGCAAAGCTTATTACGAGAGTATTTTCTGGCCCTGCATGATGTTCAACCACGGACTGGCTATCATGCCTACCAAGAATATGATTAACAACCTGGGTAATGCAGCGGGCGGCGACTCTACCCACTATGCCGGTACGTTGCGCACCCTGCCTAAGGCGCTGCGCAAGATGTTTACCATGCAGCGCTATGAGGTGCAGTTCCCGTTGAGGCATCCGCGTTACGTAATAGAGAATGTGGACTATCTGCACCGCTTCTACCGCATCAATGCCTATGGCCATCCCTGGCGTAAGATAGGTTATTCGCTGGAGGAGTTGTGGCTGAACATGCGTTATGGCAACTGGACGTTTATCTGGAAAGGAATCAAGAACCGTATTGTGAAACTGACAGGAAAGAAACATTATAGCTGATGGAACCACAGAAGAAACAACGACTGGAATGGCTCGATGCCATGCGCGGATTCACCATGATACTCGTCGTGGCCAACCACGTAGGAGCGATGGCGTTTGAGATACCTCATGGGGTATCGACATCGCTGCAGTTCTTGGTGCTGTTCCGCATGCCGCTGTTCTTCTTTGTCAGCGGATTTCTCGCCTATAAGGCCTCACTAGTCTGGGACCTGGCGACCTTCGGCACGCTGGTGGGTAAAAAGCTGCGTGTGCAGATTATCCCTACAGTAGTGTTCTTCCTATTGGCGGCAACGTTGCTGACCAAGGACCTGTGGGCAACGATACCTGACTGGCTCAGCAGGCCCACGAAAGGTGGCTACTGGTTTACTATCGTGCTGCTCTACATGTTCCTAGTATATTACGTCTTCGCCTATATCGAGAGTAAGCTAAAGGTAAAGTCCTGGATACCCATCACGTTGCTGTTTCTCCTATCGTTAGCGTTCTATGAGTCGTGCTACCTGCCCAAGTACTTCTCGTGGGCCTTCGGCTGGCGCGGTCGTCCCAACGATTTTATGAACTACAGCAGTCTGACGCTCCTGTTCCAGTATTTCCCGTTCTTCCTCTATGGCAACATCGTACATCGCTATTGGGAACAGGCACAGAAGGTGATGGATTCGCGGTGGTTCTATCCCATCATCGTGGTGGTAGTCATCTTTGCAGCTATGGACACGCTGAAGTGGCACACGCTGCGCCTGGCATGGGCTATCCTGCCGCTGACGCTGGCACGCTTCATCCTGCTGACGATGGTGGTGATGTATTTCCGCCACTACCAGGAGTACTTTACTAAATTCAGTGTGATAGGCGCCTCGCTGCAGTATATCGGGCGGCGCACGCTGGACATCTACCTGATACACTACCTCTTTCTGCCCGACCTGCCGACCATCGGTGCATTCTTCGATAAGTATCGTCACAACTTTGTGCTTGACACCTTGACGACAGTTATCACAGCATTGCTGGTCATCGCTTTCTGCATCATCACCAGCAACATCCTGCGCGTTAGTCCGTTCTTTAGAAAGTGGCTGTTTGGACGTTCATAATCTCCAATGGTACGCCACCAATGCTGGCGGCCATCGGTGAGAATGATGAACCTGCAGAACCATAGATTTTCTGTGTGGAGGCCAATGTCCAGAGGTCGACAACGCCACCACGAATACCACTGATGCTATCGCGACAGGCTTCTTCCTGTGGGGTGATGATACGAGCACCAAAGGCATCGATAAACTCTTTCTTGACTGCTGTAGAGTCGGTGGCCAAGAAGATGCTCGTGTCGTCATGCTGGTCTATCTCTTCACGCACCTTATTAATGAATAAGGATGTCGGACTCTTGGCTATTGACTCCGCATTGTCCGTGCGACGGATGTGCAGGCCGATGGTGTGACTATTGAACTGGTTGCGATAGCTGTCGACAACATCCATCACCTCCTTGACAGGACGGAACAGCCGGGAATATAGCTCGTCGGGGAAACTGCCAAATACCTGATAGCAACTCATATAACAGCGCTTGCCACGCGCCCACTGTTCGAAGTCGAACGACACCTTCTTGAGGGGTGTCACATCCTGTTCTTTGATATGTCGCTGGAAGAGGATACGCTGGGGCAGTGCTGGCAGGAAGAGGTTCTTCTTGCGGGCACGGTCGTAGAGGATGTGATCCAGCATGGTAGCCTCGCGGATGGCTACCAATGGCGTCTCTTCGAAGATGCTGCGGAAGGGGGCATGCAACGCCCAGTCTTGGAACCACACCACCTGCAGCGTACTGTCTACCTTCTTACAGAGCTCGTAGGCTGATGCCACGGCACGCATCCTGTTGGCTAATCCTCCTGAGGGTACAAAGAGTAATGATCCGTTCATCAAATATTTGTTGGAAAGAAATTACCAGAAATTTATCAGAAATTATTTTTTGCGCAAGAAGTTCATGCACTCTTCGAGTATCTTTACTCGAAGCAGGCGCATGACAACGTAGTACAGTACCACTGCCATCACGATACGCATGGCTAAGAGCAAAGCCAACTGCCAGGTGCCATCTGCCAACAGCCAATGGCAAACAGCTAAACTCCCCCACCACGTGGCAGCCATTACACCCAAGGCTATCACGGCAAAGGGCATGATGTCGAGCAGCAGAGCCCAGAGGGTGTAGCCCGTCAGTCGACTGACGAAGAAGTGCCACACCAGTGTCCATAGCACGTAGATGATGACGTAGGCAATGACCATGGTGCGGATGCCATAGGGATAGAGCACCTGCATGGTGGTGATGAGTGTGACGCAGAGCACCAGCGTTACCCAGAAATACGTGCCGCTCTTGCCCTTGCTGATGAGCATGTTGGTGAGCACGCTGCAGATGGGGATGAAGGCACCGCTGATGCAGAGCAGTTGCAACAGACGGGCGGACTCTAACCACTTCTCGCCGATGGTCAGGACGATGAACTCCTGAGCTACCATGCTGAAGCCAAACAGCAGGGGGAAGGCGAGGAAGGCGGTGAAGCGCATCAGCTTGCGGAGGATGCGCAGCTGGCGCTCCTGCTCGTCAGCGACATTGGTGAAGACGGGCTGTGCCACCTGTGCCAGCGTGCCTTGCAGCAGGTAGAATACCTTGCTGTTCCACTGGTAGGCCTGGTTGTAGTTACCCACCTCGTGCTTGGTGAAATGGCGACCCAGCAGGATGTTCATCACGTTGGTGTTAAGACGTTCCAGGATGGTTGTTGCCAGCAGTTTGCTGCTGAACCGGAACATGTGCTTGACGGGCCCGAAGTCGAGGCGTAGAGTAGGGCGCCACGGTGAGAAATACCATAGCAGCATGCTGTTCAGTCCGATGTACGCCATCGACTGGATGGCCAGTGCCCAGTAGCCGCATTTCAGGAACGCCAGCGTGACACCAATGATACTCGATAGCAGTGTTGCGGTCATATTGCACTTCGCCTGTTCCTTGACCATCATGTTGCGGAACAGATAGGCCGACTGTGCCGTACCTAATGCGGCAAAGATAATGGTTAGGAAGGCTACGCGGCAGAGCAATACCAACTCTGGCGTGTGGTAATAGTCGGCTATCAGTGGGGCTACGAAGAAGAGGATGACATAGCACGTAACACCCACGATGATGTTAAACCAGAAGACGCTGTTGTAGTCATTGTGCTGAGGCTCCTTCAGATTGCCGATGGCACTCTTGAAGCCACTCTCCTGCAGTGCGTTGGCTATCAGTTGGAAGACCAGTATCATGGCTATCATACCATAGTCCTCAGGATTCAGCAGACGACCCAGAATGATGCCGAACAGCAGGCCCAATCCCTGCTGTACCACATTATTCATGCCGCCCCAAAATAGGCCGCGTGTTGTCTTCTCCTTCAGTGTCTCCATACTTGATTGCGACCGCAAAGTTATTAACTTTTTATGGAACATACAAATAATTATCCCTCAAAAATAATCGCTGTCGTGGAATCATAGGCACTACCTGTCTCTATGATAACAGAAAATTCTCTTGCAAAATGCCTTCGCATTCACGGCTAACATGCAGTGTTACAGCGTGTTAGGTATGAACCCTATTTTTTCTATGTCTCCAAGACAGCTATCCCCGTTCCCAAGATAGCTAAACTGAAGTGAACCTTTAAGTTGTGTCCAACTTTCTGGGTTCACTTCAAACCTGTCCCTTTGATTGATGCCGTTGAGGGCGACAGCCTGTTCGCATTTTCCGAGCGTGGCTTGGTGACTGTCAGCGGGAAAGGCGAGACCTTCTTCACCCCCTCGCATACTGGCAACATCCGCCACCAGCTACCCCGCGACGCCATGTGGAACGATAGCATGCTGGAACGCATCAGGAGCTTTAATAAAAAACACTAAACGAAAAACATCCTTCACCCGTCATACGGGGTGAAGGATTTAGCGGCCTCACGCACAAGCGTGGCTATCCAGAAGACTATTTACCTATCTTAGAGGTGAAAATGTCGGTTTTGGCCTCCCACTTCTCGATAGAATACTTCACATCGCCGTAGCGTGAAGAATAGTTTACAACGATATTGTTGTCATAGTCAGAGCCGTTATAGTTCTGTACGGCATAGAACTCAGTAAGATATACCTCACCGTCTTCAAACTCATATACGGCATAAACGTGGATGTAACGGTCCAAGATAACGCCCAGACTATTTCGAGAGTAGCGCCAATGGTCGTCTCTGGTGCCAATCTCGGCCAGTTTTGCCTTTAATTGTCCTTTTCTGGCGTTATCAGGTGTGGGATACTTCTTCTCAATGGCAGCCTTGGCACGAGCCATAAAGTCCTTGTCGTCCCAGGCCTGACCCTCGAATGCCTCATAAGACTTCACAGTGTAGCTGGCTGGTACAATGGCCATCACTTTCTTGTCTGTGCCAGGCAGGGTAAAGGTTAGCATGGTTTCCTTTTTACCCAGTTTATAGTTCTCATCGTAGGCTATTACCTGCACGGACTTTTTCTTCTCAGGAATCACGTCTTTTACAGCCTTTTTCAATAGACCAAACTGTGCATTTGCAGCAGTAGTGAATGCAAACATGGCTGCGATAGCCATCACTAAAGTTTTGATTGATTGTTTCATAATACTTTAACTTTGATTTCGGCTGCAAAGTTACGGCAAAAACCGCTCTCCGTGTTGTGCAGAATCTGCCAAAACTTGTGCAGAATCTGTCAAGACAGCCTGTTTTTACTGTTTTTTAGCTAAATAGTCGCTTGGAGTGATACCAAAGAAACGTTTAAAGGCTCTGGTAAAGCTTGACTGATCCTCGTAAGCACACTGCAATGCCACTTCAAGTATCGGCAGTTCGCTTTGTGTATCGAGCAGATAACGGGCTTTCTGCATACGAATGTTGGTGATGTAGTTCTGTGGTGTCTCACCAGTAATGGCTGCTAATCGTCTGCGGAATTGTGATGTACTCATGGCTAAGGCGGATGCCAGTTCATCTACATTCACGTGGTTATCTTCCATCTGTTCTGTAACAATGCCCATTGTCTTTGTCAGGAAATCTTTGTCCTGTTCAGTCAACTCGTCTTTATCCTGTTCGTCATTGTCATGAGTGATGGCATGCTCATAGCGCTGTCGCAGTTCGTCGAGCGTCATCGTTACCTCACTCAGACGCTTTCGCTGCAGAGCCGCCAGTTTGCGTTGGCGCACTATCAACGCAACAGCCAACAGCAGCAGAACAACGCCAATAATAACAATATAGGTACGCGAGCGACGCACTGATGTGTTCTGTTCTTGCAGTTCGTCAACACCGAACTCAGCGTTATAGCGTGCCAATGTCTCAGCGGATGCCTGGTTATAGAGCGAGTCTTTCAACAGATTAAATGTTTCAAGCTCTATGCGTGCACTATCGGGATTAAGGGTCCAAAGAGCCTGATAAAGTCCACGACGAGCCTGCATCTCGTTGTATGGATTGTCCATTTCGCGACACAGTCGGGCTGATTCGCGAAAATAGCTAACGGCTTGTCGCTGTTTTGTCTCATTATCATTACTCATTTCGAGCAGTGCCTGACCAGCCTTATTCAGCGAGATGGCCAATGACTGATGATTTCCCGTAGTACGGAAATAGGGAATGATGCTATCGAATATCTCCACAGCCTCCTGTTTTTTACCCATACCGGCAAGGATTGTTGCCTTCTGTGCCAATCTGACACGCAACTTGGCTTCGCGCCCTTCTTCACGCTCCAATTGGATAGCTCTATCGATATAGTGTATAGCCTTGTCATAGTGGTTCAGGGCAAACTCCGTCTCCGACAACGAGCCGCAAGTGAGAGCAATGCGTGGTTTGAGACCTGTTTTCTCTGCATACTGCAACGACTTTTGCAGGTATTTCAAAGCCTCTTGTGGTTGCTTGGCTGCTACATAAATGCTGCCAATAGTATTGAACGACGAACTGATACGTTCAGCATCACCACTCTCGTGGTCCAACTTGTTGCATGCCTTGGCATACTGCAGTGCCTTGTCGTATTCCGATTGTCGCATGCAGCATACTGAGAGAATGCTCAACTCTTCTGCCTCTTCGTCCTTTAGCCCTTTCTGACGCAGCAATGGCAATGCCTGTTCACCAGCTATTACAGCGCTATCGTACTGCTGGTTATCGTAATACTTTCCACTGGTTTCATATAGCCTTAATGCCTCATCAGCTTGCGCCGTCAGCACTAAAAGCAGCAATGGCAGTATCAATATCTTTCTCATACTCTTTGTTCAGTCATTAAGAATCATCGGAATGCAAAGATACAACAAAATAGTTAATCAAGCAAATAAAACAAAGAAAGATATTCTCGATGATACTATGTTTATGATTTGTATGACTGCGAACTGGAGAGCATAGCGGATATAATGTCTTTGAGCCATTTAGCGCAAAACGGTTTTCAAAAAATATCCTTTACCTCAATCAGAGGGACAGTCCCTTTGATTGATTGGAAGGCATCAATAACCTCCTATTCTTCTTTTGTAATAATTGGTCGTTTTCCTTTTGAGTCAAGAATAACGTCATAAATCATATTATGCAAACTTATTCTTATGTGCCGCAGATTCTCTGGTTCACCATAGAGTTGACGATAACCCGCATAAGCTATCCATTCTATGAAATTTGAATTTTGTATTTCGTATAGAACAGACTCCGACAAATAATTATGTTTCAATTCTTGATCATTTATAACATGATGAAATACTGAAGTCTCCTTTACGCAGAGTATTTCGGGAAGCAGTATTGTCCTGCCATCTTCATTACTATTTATTGGTTTTATGGAGAGTAACAAATCGATACTTCCATAATTAAAATTGGTTAACATGAAGTTACCAAATATATTTTCAATAGGAACACAAACCTCCTGATGTTTATTCTGTTCATACATATCATAGAATTTACATTGTCCCAATTGAATTGCAGAAAATTTTATTTCTTCAGCACATATTATATTATCATTAATATCATCTTCAACTTTATTAAGGCTATCTGCTATTGTGATGTTTATATCCCCACTAACAATGACATCAACAACTGTATCGTCTAAATTCAATAAGATGTGATGATAGCTTGTTATTTCATCTTTATTATAAAATAAGCAAACCTGTTCTAAATAGAATGAATTCTTTATTTCATATATCAAATGATTACAAAACCTATTACGCATATCGTAATCTCTAAATGCAGACAAAGTGATTCTGAAAGCAACATAGTTGGGGAAAGAAAAACGAACAGCGTTTTTCTCAGACTCTGCGATACAAACCATTCCCATTCCGTCTTTTCTGCAAGAAACCATATAATATGGATTTGCAAAACAATTTAGACTTCCTATCGGCAGATATTCTTCATTACTATTTATTGTCATATCTCAATTTCACTTTTGTTCTATTGTTATCAATCAGAGGGACAGGTTTGAAGTGAACCCAGAAAGTTGGACACAACTTAAAGGTTCAAATGAGACGAAATTTTAGTGTTGAAGAAAAGATGTCCGCGATTGGATTAGTATTCCAAGGTGAATCAGCCCGTTCTG